>Ga0180009_10000617_pt1 | contig 47846 bp, 54 predicted proteins | sample OS_PC_MetaG_FD_123537 | JGI IMG/M metagenome (GOLD analysis project Ga0180009, IMG submission 123537) | Groundwater microbial communities from the Aspo Hard Rock Laboratory (HRL) deep subsurface site, Sweden - OS_PC_MetaG | ecosystem: Environmental > Aquatic > Deep subsurface > Groundwater...
CAAGTTATGGAGGGATAATGGAAGCGGCAGCGGCCCAAAATCACCTAAAAGACAAGATGCTCGCAAACAGGCCGCTAGCTTCGTGTAATAACAGGGGTCCTAGGGGAGCCCTGTAAGGCCGTTGTGAAACGGCCAGGACTTGAAACTACAGCAGCGCCCATACAGTATCTCCTGTGCCTGCAGGCTGTAAGGCCGTTGTGAAACGGCCAGGACTTGAAACGAGGCCACCAGCTGGACGACCTTACCAGGGGCAAGTCCTGTAAGGCCGTTGTGAAACGGCCAGGACTTGAAACGATAGCGGATGCTCGGGGTCGCTCCAAGCACTCATCAACTGTAAGGCCGTTGTGAAACGGCCTGGACTTGAAACGTCGCCCTCGATGGTCGCATCGCAGACAACCCAGACCACCTGTAAGGCCGTTGTGAAACGGCCTGGACTTGAAACGCTGACACCAATACCCTGGACCGGCTCGTCGCACTCGCTGTAAGGCCGTTGTGAAACGGCCTGGACTTGAAACTTTGTCGAGGCAGCTGCTACCCCTGACGATTCCCCCCTGTAAGGCCGTTTCACAACGGCCTGGACTTGAAACCGATAACAGGTGAAAGGCCCGACGGGGCACCCCGGCATACTGTAAGGCCGTTTCACAACGGCCTGGACTTGAAACTGTTGCGCCGCAGCGCGGGGACTTCTGTAAGGCCCCAAACAAATACAAGCCACGCCTACGACCAGCGACGCTCGCGTCGGTGCTTTTGAAGGCCCTGGCCGCACGTGCTACCTTGTGGCAGCACGTTCTTGCGGTTCGGTGAAGACTAAGAAACTCAGCCTGTTTGTTTCTTTTTTAGGGGGCCGACGAGAGCGAAATTTTGAATTTGTACATTTGGCTTCCGGGAATGGAGCCTCTTTGCTCTAATTCAAAGTCCCACTTTAGACTGGTTCGAGCTCCTTCCCCGGCTTCTCCTTCGGGTCCTCTTCTTTCGGTGGCAGCACGATAGGCTCTATCGGTAGTGGCACCGGTTTTTGTTTCGGCGCCAGTTTAACCCCCGCATATTCGTGTTTAGGCACTCCAACCTTAAGCAACCTCGCAGGTACCTCGTCTGATTTTTCTGAATCAAAAAGAACAACTTTGCCCTTCTTAGTGAAAACCTATTGAGTGCCATCTTCGAACAAAGCGTGGACGACTTCCTCGCCAAGTTCGTCCGTGTACATTACTGCGTCTATCCGGTATCCCATCATAATCAATCTCCTTATTTGTAAGCACTATAAATCGTGAAAGGCCCGACAGGGCACCCCGGCATATAGGATATGGTTACATGAGGCAGCCCACCGATACACAAGTACCGCAATGCTTCTGGAAGTCCATCCCCTGTAATTGTTGTGTCTTGCCCGTCCATCGTGCCATCTACCGTCTGTTTTATATCTGCTGCGCGCCAACTAAACATCAAATCGTGCTTGGCACCATCGAATAGGTCAATGCTGCCAGCAGCTAACCCAGTGGCTACCCCACCGTCGCCAACGTACATTACAGCAGCGTCAGCACCCGCTGAGTGATACCCAAAATAAATATATTCCTGTGCTGCTCCTGTATTTACATCTGTAGCAGAGCAATAAACAGCATTCGAATCTGTAAATTCAATATTGGGTTGTAGCACTGAAAAGGACACCCTACCGTGCTGCCCATCGAGGTTGCTAGTAGTGTCATAGAGCAAGCGGTCTACAACACGGGTAACATCAGTGGTCGAGATAGTCGGGATGTAGCTGGACGGGTAGTACCTGCCATAGACTGGATTGGAGTTGAGGTAGTGCTCTTCCATGTATCCGCAAATCAGCATCTCAGCCTGCCCACTACCCGAGTAGGAAGTGCTAACGCCATTATGCAGAAAGAGCACTGCATTATGGCCGCCGCCAGCCAAATACTGCCAGTTATACCAACAACGCTTCCAGCCGTCGCCCCAGTCTTCTACGCCGCCAGCGATAGCCCCATTGGCCAGGGTAACGCCGCCAGTGTCTAAATCCCAAAGGCAGCTATCGCCGCCGGTTGCGGGTGCATTGCCTGCCTGATGGAACACGTTGCGCGCATTCGCCCCAAGGCGTTTGACGTAGAAGGAGGTACACACTTTCTCGCTTGCTGCCCCAGCGTTGGCCCCGATGGCCAAGCCGTGCGGCGCCGTAGCGTTGTCTTCTGTGTGCTTATAAGGGGTCACGCCTTCCAGCGGCGAGGTGTAGTTAGTGTCTGCTGCGAACGTGCCTGAATAGGTAGTCCAACCCGCATACGTGGTAGAGTCTGCCACAACATTGGCATTTTGGGGCTCTGATAAATAACCCTGAATCGTCGCACCGTTCTTGTCTACCTGCGAGACCACCCTTGGCCAGTTAGGACCTACGAGGTAGGCCTTGCGAATCGCGTTTGCAGTGCCGATGTCTTGGTCAAGCGTGTCTTTGCCGTAAATGCTCACACTGCTAATGGTCTTGCCAGTGCTATAGATGGAACAGTCAAATAGCAATGGAAACGTCGGCGCGTTAAGTGAGGTATACTTCAAGACGCTATCGACATAGTATTTGACAGCGCCCGTCTCGACAGCAACTCTGCACCTTGTGCCCGCTGCTATTGCGCCTGGGTAGGCCACAATGGAACCATTTTCCATTATGTAGCCAGTACGTGTGCCTGCTTCAACGTAGATAGAAAAGTCAATCTCCGAGTGTGTTACTCCTGGGTTACCGTTTGAAAGGCCGAAAATCGTGGCGTCGTCTGGTGTACATTCAATGTAGCCATTGCCAGCGATTGCCTTTGTCGATACTGCACCTGCATTCCACCCTGGTGCGCCGGTCTTTGTTAGTGTGCTGCCAACAGCTGTGCAGCCAACAATAGACGACCACGCTACTGCTTCGGGGCCTTTCTCGCGCTTATCCAGGTAAGCCGTAGTGGAGCGGGTACAAGTCTCTGGATAAGGGTTGCCCCTTGCTCTACTGGCCTTAACTCCGGTTATGGCGTAGAAGCGTTGCTTGGCCAGCGTTGCCTGTAGGTGTGTGTCTAGCCAAGCAGGGGCGTGCCAGGCAGCACAGTAGGCGACGTTACAACTTGAGTAGTACGCGCCTACCTGCGCTTCTGCGCCTATTTCGAAGTAGCCAGCATCGCAGGCCCCAACACTGCTATTGGCTACTGCTGTACACGCAGTGGTGTTTAGATAAGCAATGCCACTACCGCTAATGTCTCTTATGACAAGGATATGATACCAGCCAGCAGTGATACCCGCCGAAATGGTAAGCGTCTGCGAGTGTCCAGCACCGTCATTCGCTACGAAATACAGAGGTGCGCCATTGGTAAACATAGCCCAGTAGGCGCCAGCAGCAGGGCGTTGCGTTACCACTGCGTTTACACCCACGGTGTGAATGTAAGCCACAACTTCAATGACAACGTCGTCGGTGCCGAAAGTATAGGTTGGGGTCGTAGCGGCACGGTAAAACTTGGCGTTGTTGAACTTAACGCCTGTATCCGTCGCACCCAATAGGGGCGAACCCGCGTTTAGCGTAGGGGCTGCGCCACTGCCACCAAGAGCCAGCGTCGGCCCATACCTTCCTGGCCAAGTGGTAGCTGTAGCGTCCGCTGCGTTATACAAAAACGTAGGCGCAACGGTCTGCCCATTAATGGTTAGGCTTGGGTCAAGGTTAGCTAGGCCACTTTGCCAGGGTAGATAAAACAGAGGATGTTCTTGGGCGCCTCCACCGCGTCGGACGTGCCTTATTCGGGACATATTAAGCTCCTACATATCTTAGGGATATAGGTCTGGCTGCAAGCCTTACAACAGTAAGTATACGACAAGAAGGGAAAAGGGGCAGGTAATCACTTAGCTCTGCGTAAGAACTATATACTAGTTTCTAGTTGCGCAGTTTGATTGGGGTCAAATCCATCTTGTTTGTCCACCCTACTGTAGTAATCGCTTTGAACTTGGGGCTTAACTCCCCCTCTCTTACCTTGTCCCTAAGTAGGTACGACAGCAGCGCCGCCCTTACATACAGGCCATTGGCCGCCTGCCTAAAGTACGCAGCGCGAGGGTCCGAATCCACGTCGGTAGTGATTTCTCCGACACGGGGGAGGGGGTGCAGCAGCAGGGATTTTTCCGGCATCCAAGACATCTTCCCAGGTGTGATGGTAAAGTCGCCCTCAAAAGCCACACCTTGGGGCATGCGCTCTTTTTGGACGCGGGTTTGGTACAGGACATCAACTCCATTCAAGGCCTCTGGGGATAGGCTACGATACACCTCGAAGGGCACACCTTCTTCCTCCAGGTATCTAGTAATCTCTGCCGGCATACTAAAAAACTCAGGGGAGATTAGACGAAGCTTGGTCCCTTTGAACTTTGACATCAAGTAAGCAAGAGAGTGTACAGTCCTCCCGAACAAGAGGTCACCACAAAGTGCCACCGTCAAGTTGTCTAAACAGCCCAGCTCGTTGTGGATGGTGTAGACGTCTGTGAGGCTCTGTGTGGGGTGCTGCTCGAAACTACAGCCTGCATTGATGATAGGCACTACGTCGGACACCGCGGCAGCACGCTCAGCGGCTCCTGGAGCACTATGACGAAGTACGATGCAGTCAGCGTAGCTGCCTACCATTCTAATCGTATCTTCAAGCGTCTCACCCTTACTTACGGAGGAGAAAACTCCACCATTCTCCGTACCGATGACGTGAGCGCCTACCCTTATGGCGGCCGACTCGAAGCTAAACCTAGTGCGAGTAGAGGGCTCGAAGAACAAAGAAGCAACAATCATCCCACGGCAAGCGTTTTCTAACCAGAAAGGTTCGGTGGCCGCCTTGGTGGCGCCATAAAAAATCTTGTTGAGGAACTCTTCGGTGAAGTCTTGCGTTCGGATTATGTGCACGGTACCTCCTTAAAATTCTGTTCCCAGATGAAAACCACACTATACCCGGCTTTCTTAAGCCGCTCTAAACGACGCATTGTTTGGTTGTACAGGACGCCGAACGTCCTCTTGTTGTGAGCGTTCACGTCTTCAGAATCATACAAATCTGGATTCCCGTGCCAGTAGTCCCCCAAAAATTCGTACACGGTGCTGGTCTTCGGGTCAAACCCGTCAACTCTAATCGCCCGCTTTCTACCGGGCAGCTTAATCTGGAACTCCCGAAATTCTTCTGGAATTCCAAGCGAATCTAGCCACTGCTGGGAAATCTTCGAGATGGAGCCTTGAGCACAGTGGGGGCAGCCTACCCCACTATTTCTACTGTTTATCCCAGCACGCCACTCGTGCCCTTTAGCGCACTGCCACCACACCTTCTTACTGGAGCCCGCAAATACGGTGTAGGGGGTCAGACACTTATTTTTAGATGGGTGCCACTCTAACGAGAGTGCTGGATTAGTTGTAGCCAGGCAGTTATCACCGCACAACCTCTGGTTTGAACAGTACGGGCAGTTTTTACCTTGAGCCCTGTTTGAAACTAGCGCGGCCCACTCGTGCCCTTTAGCGCACTTCCACCAAACCTTTTTGTGGGAATATGCCGTAACATCATTAGGCGATACTCCCGGATTTTTGGTTGGATGCCACTGCTCAGCCAAGGCCGGTTTTACAGCCAACAAAGAGGTCTCTAGACACACACTATTACCGGAGCAGTATGGGCATCCGTGCCCCTTAGACCTGCTACTAACTACCGCGGGCCACTCGTGCCCAGCTGAGCAAAACCACCAGACCTTCCTATGAGAACCGGGCAGCACACTGCCCGGGGCCAACTCCCCGTTTTTGGCCTGATGCCACTCCGACGCCAGCTCTGGGTTGGTATAAAGCAAGCTCGCCTCAGCCGAAACTAGCTGCCCAGTGCAATAAGGGCAGGCGCTGCCCCTTCGTCTCCTGGCAGCAGGCGCGCGCCACTCGTGCCCCCTCCCGCAGCGCCACCATACCTTTTTGTTGGAGCCTTCTGTGATGTCTCTCGGTGTTAAATCGTCGTTTTTAACGGGGTGCCATTCCTCCGCCAGTCCAGGGTTAACTACTGCTAAACAGTTGCCTGCACAGACCGCCTTGCCGGAGCAGTAGGGGCACCCGTCTCCGCGTGAGCGGTTATTGGGGGAGGCCTTCCACTCGTGGCCTTTCGAGCAGGCCCACCAGACCCTTTTGTTAGAGCACCTCAGAGTGGTGCTAGGCAGTGAGCCAGAGTTTTTACTGTAATTCCACTCCTCTGCTAGAGGCTTGTTATCTGAGACGTACTTTTTCACACCTCCGGGCATTACTTACCAGTACTCCCGAACCCTCCGCGGTCCTTGCCGGCAAAATCCCTATCTTTTTGCTCGACCCACTCAATGTCGATGTTTGCAACCAAGAGAAGTTGACCAATACGTTCGCCCTTCTTAACCTCCCCCACAGTCTTAGGGGGCCCCTGGTACCGGAGCAGTGCGCACATTAAATCGGATGGTCCGGAATAACTGGAATCTATGATTCCGACCGCGTTGGCCAGCGAAAACCCGCGTTTCAAAGCCATCGAGCTGCGCAAGTATAGCTCGAAATGATACCCGGCGGGGGCTTCTGCGATAATCCCAAGCGACACCAGTTTTGTTTCTCCGGGCCTGAAAGTAGCATCTTCTGCGGCGTGCACATCAAAGCCCGCGTCTGAGGCATTAGCCCTTGATGGTAGTGGAAGGTCCTTACCCACCCTGTGAATGCGCACTTGCTGCGGTCCGGCTGTACCGACGGAGGATTCAATGGCGTCTACCAAATACGTGCCTAAATCCCTCAGAGCACCGTGGGTATCTGCCCTCGGACTAAAAAATCGTGTAATTGCGCGGTTAACTCTATCCTTCAAAGACATTACTACTCCTCACTTTCTACTTCAACAGTGTTAGGCTCAACGTCGAGAGAGATTACAAGGCTCTTGAGGGCGCTTCGCTTGCCCTCGCCGAGTACAGTCCCTGCTGCCATTTTATGGCCCCCGCCGCCGAAGAGCTCTGCAATCTTCGCTACATCAACGTTAGGATTGCGTGTTCTAAGACGTACAGCATTATTCGGCTGTATCAAGCATACACTCTCAGTGTAGCTGTTAAGTGTACGCATTACTTCTTCTACCACGCCAGGGTCTTCAACCTCGGCTAGCTCCACAATTAAGAACCCATTGCGGCAAAACCTAGCTTTGGCCTCTCGAATAGCGTCCAGTACGTGCCTATCTCGTGACGGCTTAATGCCTGTCAGATACTTCTCCGCCAGCTCGTCAGAAATATCCAGTTTTTTGAAACACTTAACGAGCTCCGTGAACTTTCTGGTGAACAACGTATCGCCGTACAGCCCTGCTATCAGAACCGGGTGTACTATGCCGAAATCTAGAATCAACATAGAAGCAGTTGCACACCTGTCAAATACGTACACACCATTATCCGGGTCATTCAAATCAAATCTGGTGGAGTGGTGGTCCAAGTTGATTACTGGGATACCTTCTGGGATAGCCCAGCCAATCCTTTCTGGTTCCGGCCCTGAATCAAGAACTATCACCTGCTTAACGTTATCTGGGATGTCCTTTACTAAGTACTCGCCGGAGATGAGCCATTTGAGGTGTGCGGATGTTGTTCCTTCTACTCTAATGTATGATTTGTATCCTCCACGCTGGATGTAGTCAGATACAGCTACCATCGACGACAAGCTGTCAGGGTCAGGGTCCTGGTGACATGTTATCAACGAGCACTTTTGTGGTATCGTATACACGATTATCACCTCTCGGGCAGTATTGGCCCAAACCCAATATAGTACGATGTGTCAGTACTGTTAAGGGGCGCTAGTGCTCTAGAAGCCTGGCTGTGGATACAGGGGCGATTATATTAAGCAACTCGTGGACAGCTTTTCCGTATACTCTGGTCTCATACTGTGCGTGCTCGTGGTCTCGTAGACGCACCAAGTGTACTGCAGCCTCTAAAGACATCGTCCAGTACCACTCGGTCATAAAACAGACAGGCAGTACGCCACGCGCCTGCTCCTTAGCTACCCCCTGCTCAAGCAGTGCTTCGTATACTTCATAAGAGACCTTAAGGGCGTGGCTGTACAGGGACAAGCACTCTTTGGGGTTATCAACCTCCTCATCCGTAGATGCTTGCTTGTTGTCTGAACTCTGCTTGCGGAATTTGCCTGGTGTATAAAATGTAGGTGGAAGAACTACATACCTCCCCGAGACCTGGTTCCAAGGCATATCTTTGAATTGCTCACTCGATGTAAGCTCCACCCCCACACTATGTTTGTATAGGTGTCTGGACACGTATTCCGGAGCCCTAAAGTGGAATTTGATGTACGTATGCCGGAAGGGGCTCATATGCTCATTATCTGCCAAGTAGTTGATAAGCTTTATATCTTTCTTATCCAACACGTCTTTTTTGACATTGAAGCTCACTCGGGCACAGTTCACTGTGGACAAATCTCCCCCCAAGTATTCATCCAGACGAACAAACCCCGCTCCACCCAATACCTCTATCGTTTTTGATTCTTTACTCATTTGGAGTTCCTTCCCCGTTGACACGAAAAACCTCGAATGAAACCTTACCTGCCAAAACCTGGTCCCTGATGGCACGCTGTACACTTGTTAACTGGGCGCCACCAGACTTTACTTCTACGAAATGAACACCTTCTTCACTAAATACTACAAAATCTATGGGGTTGCCCACGAAGCGACAATTTTCTGGGTCGTATTGAAACCCCTCCAAAAAAGGCGCCAGATTTTCAGCAACCTTACCGAGCCTCACCTGCGAACTCTTCATCTGGTTGAAGAGCTTGCGGTTTTTTTCTTCGGCGGTTTCCAGGCTTTCCTCTAATGAGCTTATTGTGGCTACCTGTTTATTAAGACGCCCAGTATATTCCGCTACGACTTCCCCCCTTGATTCAAGAAGACGTGTACTAAACAAATCAGCATCCTCGCGCTGCTCTTTCCAAGCATCCCTTAGTTTGTTATTGGCACTTATTAAGTCCCCCTCTAAGGAACGAACCACCTTGGCGTGGTCATTCTTAATCCTGCGGAGAACGAGGTACAGCCCCGCCAAAAAAAGACACACCGACGAAACAGCGCAGAGCGCGATAGCCAAAAACATCGCTAATCCTCCTTACACTTATTGTACAGGTAATCCCTTTGTGCCACAATCTCAGCGTACTTGGAGGCCAGCGCAGCATACTTTTCCTCAGTAGCTACAGCGGCCGTCACGATATCCTCGACAGCTTCCTGGGTGCCTAATGTAGCCTCAGTTATTGTGGTAAGTGTTGCCTTCAACCCCTCGATTTCCAGGACCTTAGCCTCTACTTCCGCAGTAAGTTCCTCGCTTTTTGCGGAGGCTGCGACAGCGTCTACGTGCTGCTCCTCTAACCGCTTCTTGAAATTGCTGAGAGTTGCCGTGTATTTATCAACACTCTGGAATAGTACCTTTATAGCACCCTCCAGCCACTCCTCACGGACACGCCCTATCTTCTTGTACAACATACCAAGCAACACAAGGGTGACTACAAACAGCATACTGCTAATTGACAATAGTAGAATCATAATGCCTCCTAAGACAGGAAATCGAAAAGTCCAGGCCACCTCGCTATCAACTCGAGCATTGAATACTCGTCGCGTAGCGCCTTAAGCCTCTTGTACATATAAGCTTTTGGGGCCTGATTTTTCCAAGCCTCCAGCCGCTTGTTGATAATCCGCATTCCCCACCCTTGGTCGACTATAAGCTTGTTGAAGATACGCTCCCTACTCCCAATAGGCTCTTCTCTTATGTAGGCCATATAGCCGGCAGCTATCAATAACCACATCAAGCCTTCTCCGAAGGCCGAGATTTCAGCCTCAGTGAACTCTGGGCAGTAGAAGAGGGTAGTAGTGCCCGTGTGGTCCGTACGAGACTCCCCCCTATTCTTCGTTAGATGAATCTGGATGCCAAAGTCCTTAATCGAAAGCATAGGGGACTTGCTAAGAACATCCTCCCCCTTTTTAACCTCCACCCTTAGATTTCTCAGTAAGGATAGAAGCCTTACGGTGGGGTCTCCATACTCCTGCCCCCTCTTCGGCGCTACTTTAGCCATCGACTAACTCCAAGAGAAGGTACCCCAAGGGTCATCATCACCCAGTCTATCTGTACGACGCTGCTTCTCAGCTCCCTTGTACTTATAACCAAGCTCCCCTTTAACTCGCAACTTCTCAATCATTCGAGTAATTGATTTGCGAGACCTTCCAGGGAGGTTTGTCATCATCTCAGCAACACTCATTGTCTCGGCGTGCTCTTTGATGAAATCCAGCTCACTGTGTCTCCAAGCGATTCCTTTAGGCATAATCTTTCTCCCAGGTAAAAACTACATTGTAGCCAGCCTTCTCTAAAGTCTTAATGCGTTTCATTGTTTGGGCGTAAAGCGTTTTAAACTTCCAATTGTTAATTGGATTTCGTTCTTCAGGGTCAAACCTCTCGGGGTTTCCGTGCCAGAAGTCCCCCAAGAATTCATAAATAGTGTTAGTGGCAGGGTCGAATCCATCAACTCGACTCGGACGCTTTTTACCAGGAAGTTTAATCGAGTATTCCCGAAACTCCACGGGAATTCCTATTAAATCAAGCCATTTCTGTGATGCTACAGAGACCGGTCCCGTAGAACACCGCGCGCACCCGTTACCCCTTGACCTACTACCAATCTGGGCGGGCCACTCGTGGCCCGCAGAACACTTCCACCAAGCTTTCTTTCCAGACCAAGTTGTCACCATTTCCGGCGTCAAAGCACCATTCCTCGTCGGGTGCCATTCTTTCGCTAAGGTAGGGTTTAGTGTGGCAAGACACGTCTCTGGCAGCGCCTTTCTGCCTGCGCAGTAGGGGCAGCTGCTCCCCTTCGACCTATTACTAACCGTTGACTGCCATTCGTGTTTTTCTGAGCACTGCCACCAAACGCATTTATTTGAATGAGCAGCCACCATCGTAGGCGTCAACTCTCCATTCTTAGTAGTGTGCCACTCAACCGCCAAAATAGGGTTTACCGCAGTAAGACACGTCTCCGGCAAAGCCCTTCGGCCCGAACAGTAAGGACACCCCGACCCACCAGACCTACACTTAATAACTGCTTCCCACTCGTGGCCTTTAGCGCAAAACCACCAGATTTTTTTATGAGAGCACGCTGTGACGTCATTTGGTGTTAAGTCTCGGTTTTTAGTAGGATGCCACTCTGCGGCCAAAGAGGGGCTTACGGTGGTGAGGCAGTTATCCTGGCACGCCCGCTGACCGGAGCAAAAAGGACAGCGCTGCCCTGCCGACCTGTGGCCCAATGTCGACTGCCACTCGTGCCCCTTCCCACAAATCCACCAAGCTTTCTTATTAGAACTTGGAGTAATGTCACTCGGAGCTAACCTACCATTCTTAGTGGGATGCCACTCTGCAGCTAAGTCTGGATTAATCGTGGCAAGACAATTATCTAAGCACACCTTCTTGCCCGCACAATAGGGACACCCACTGCCCCTACTCCTGTTTTGGACAGCCCCCAACCACTCGTGGCCTTTAATACACTGCCACCACACCTTCTTGTATGTTCCGGGGGTAACGTCATCGGGAGTTAGTCCTCTGTTTTTAGTCTGGTGCCACTCTAACACTAAGTGAGGTTTAACGGTAGCAAGACAGTTGTCATCACAAACCCTTTGGCCCGCACAATAAGGGCAACCAGACCCTACTGACCTACTATAAACAGCTGCCTCCCACTCGTGCCCGTCAACGCACTTCCACCAGACCTTTTTGTGGGTCCCAGCAGCCACCCCAGAAACCGATAAACCCTGGTTTTTAGTCGGGTGCCATTCCTTAACCAAAATAGCTGAAAGGGGTTTAACCATTGCGCTTTTCAATCACATCTATCAACCCGTATGACAAAGCTTCCTGGGCGGACATAAAGTTATCTCGCTCACAATCCGCGAGCACTTTCTCATAGGACTGCCCAGTGTTCTTAGCCAAAATTTTCGTTAGAAGTTCCTTGTACTTACGGGCTTCAGCCACTTGTATTTCGAGGTCCGTGACCTGGCCTCCAGCACCGCTTGACACTTGGTGTATCATAATTCTACTGTGTTCGGCGGCGCGCCTCTTACCTTTTTTGCCGGCAGCCAACAAAAAAGCCCCCATCGATGAAGCACTTCCAATAACCATTGTACTAACATCCGGAGAGACGTAATTCATAGCGTCGAAAATGGCGAGGCCGCTCGAAACACTCCCTCCAGGTGAATTTATATACAGGTTAATATCGGCCACAGGGTCATCGGCAGCCAGCACCAAAAGCTGGGCGACAATTGCGTTGGACACCTGGTCGTTCACTTCACCGCCGAGAAACACGATTCGGCTCTCAAACAGCTTGCTCCAAATATCCTTCACCCGTTCCATATTACCGTCTCTCTCGATGATAAATGGAAGCCCCCAGTTATTAATCGACATTACTGACTCCTTCCTACCTAAAAATCTCTGACGTTGAAACTTCGACACGCTTTACCTTTGGCTTCTTAAGTGGCTCGAAAGAAAATACTACAGTATCATCTACGAAATCCGCTAATACCTTGCAGTTATCAAGCGCCTTTTCCGCGAGCATCTTAATAGCCAAAGGTCTGATGACCAGGGACTCAACCTGACGCTTCAGAGCGCGCGCGCCATACTCAGGACTAAACCCAACATCCAAGAGGTGGTTTACAAGGGCATCAGAGGGCTCCAACCGCACGTTCTTGCTCTCAAGGTAGCCACAAACTTCTTTGAAAGATAGGTGTACAATCTTTTTACCGTCCTCTTTGCTCAAGGCGTTGAAAGTAAGAACACCATCCAGCCTATTAAGAAACTCAGGCTTAAAGTGCCTCTTCAGCGCGCCTGTGATTGCTGCCGTTTTCTTTCCGTGTGTCATCAAAGCAGCGTCCCCAAAACCCACTGTCTTCCCAATCTTGGAAACATCACGCACACCAATATTAGAGGTTAGGAGGATGACACAGTCAGAGAAGTCTGCCGTGGCTCCCTTGCCGTCAGTTAGACGACCTTCATCAAGGATTTGGAGGAGAATATCGTACAGCTTGCTGTGGGCTTTCTCAATCTCATCGAACAGAACAACCGAAAAAGGCGTCTGTATGATTTTGTTAGTTAGCTGCCCCCCAGCGTCGTGGCCCAGGTACCCCGCCGGCGCCCCTATAAGTTTGGAGATTTCGTGGCTGTGGCTATATTCTGAGCAGTCTATTCTTACTATTGTCTGGGCAGAGCCCACCAATTTCTCGCTTAGTACCTTAGCGAGGAGGGTTTTTCCAACGCCCGTCTCTCCCGTTAGGAGGAAGGAGCCGAGCGGCTTTTCTGGGTCGCGAAGGCCCGCCCCTGCTACCTGCAGGGTTTCACAAAGGGCCTGTACTGCTTCCTGCTGGCCGACCACCCTCTCCTGGATACGCGTTGCCAGCGAGCGCAGCTCCTCTGTAGGAACACTGGCGAAATCTCGAACAGTAGTTTTTTTGCCGGCAGGCATAGCAGCACTGGCTGTGGCGTCCAAAGTAGTAGGGGGGTTATTGGGGTCTACCCTACTTCTTCGAGTAGGTTTGGGGGGTGCCGGGCCACGCTTGACTTCCACAAAAGACTCAGAAATCGCGTCTAATGATAGGGAGGGATTAACATCCAGGACAAGGGCGAACAGCTTGTCCGACATCTCTGTAGTGGACATCTCCTGCGAAACACCTAGCTGCTCCAACTGTAGGACTGTATTATGAAAGTCGATTATAGCATTCTGGATGACGTAGGCTTTATAACCTACTACTGCGGAGAACTTAGAGCGCTTGGCAAAAAACTCCGAAAGCTGCTCCTCGCTCCCATCCAGTTTGAGGATAGGAACCTCGAGACCCACCTCTTCCCAAAGCACCTTCTCGACACCATAACCAGAAGAGATTAGTGAGGAGTCCTCCATAAACTCTTGGAAGTCGGACATCAAATCATCCATAGACTGGTTCCAAAGGGGGTTGTCTACGAGAAGCCTTGTGCTTGATTCATCATCCGCCAGGAGCACTACAGCGCCTTCCTCAGATATTGCCATCAGTCCGGGGTTTAGGAGGGGGTTAACCTGAATGACAAGAAGGGCCACCTCCTCCACCAGTTTCGCGTCCGTTTCTGGCGTTGAAGACGTGATTGCGATATGCCGTGATACACGTTCCTGGTCAATTAAACACTTGCCGATAAGGAAGTGATAAAACTCAATCTTAGAAATACCCGAGACAGCGTCAAGGGTAGCTAATTTCGCTGGAATTTTTTCCTCAGGTACCTTGACAATTTGGAGAGTGAGTTTTGCTGAACGCCACTGTACGTCAACTACTGTGTAGTCGCTGTTGCTGTCTCGGGCCATCAATTACTCCATAACCGTTAGGTGTCGAATAATTACTGCTGCGTCTTTTCGTGTAAGGTCAGCAGCTGTTTTTGCAGTAGTAGGTTCAATCTTACCAAGCTGGACGCACTCAGCGATGATATCCTCCTCGGCCTTGTCTTTACCTTCACACATCTTCTTGATGGTGTTAATCTGGATGTCTGAGGGGCCACTTTTGCCGCCGGACAAAAAGGGATTATCTGGGGGCTCTTGCGCAGCCACTGTAGCAGGCGCCTCCTCTGGGGCGCCCCCACTTTTCAGTTTCCCCAAAGCTGCCATTGCCGCGGCCAACTTACCCGCTTCGGGAGCAGCAGGTGTGGGGTTTTCAGGAGCAACGGTAGGTGAAGCTGCTGGTGTGGTAGCTGGCGTCGCCGCCATCTCGGCCAAGGCTTCCTCTACAGACTTTTTCGGTGCTACCTTGACAGTAGTCGAGGCTGCTGCTGTAGTACTGGCACCATGTGCTCTACCAGTATTAGACGTGCTGTTCGTGGTGGGTGAGTGTCGGGGGCTGGAAGATACTGGTACTGACGACCCCATATCAAGACCAATACCGAACTGCTCGGCAGCTTTCTTTAAGCCGTTAGTCGACGCACTCTTATAGGCGTTGCCCAGGTCGACAGGTTCCTTGGTGTCCTTTTTCATCATAATTTGGGCGCCGCCGTACGCTTCTTTTATGATTCCCTTATACTCTAAAGACACTTTGACTACTACGAAAGCTTCTGTTACCGCCTCTACAGATACTTTTGAAGACCACTCGAAATAAAAAGCAGCATTAAGACGACTAACTACATCCTCACCCTTCAGGTACGGATACTTGATTCCGCCAGGGCCTTGCCTCGTATAAACATTTACGGGCTTGGTTAAAATAGCAACTTGCGCATCAGTAAAAAGCGTGCTGGGCATCAACTACTCCTTCGTGTTGTGTACTCTACTAATAAAACGCGAGATGGGGTTCGGTCAACCTTACTTTAGGGGATTTTCACACTCAAGTCGCTTATATTAATATTAAAGTCTTTTTCCCAAATGAAAACAACGGTGTACCCCGCCTTCCTGAGGCGGTCTAAACGGCGCATTGTTTGGTTGTAAAGTGCGCCGAAGGTTTTCTTGTTAACACGGTTCACAGCTTTAGACTCATAAACTTCAGGGTTCCCATGCCAAAAGTCGCCGAGGAACTCATACACAGTATTAGTGGTAGGGTCGAAGCCGTCAACATGGAGTGGCCTCTTTCTGCCTGGCAACTTAATCGCAAACTCGCGGTACTCCTCTGGAATCCCCAGTGAATCGAGCCACTGCTGGGATGCTTTAGAAATGGACCCTCTAACACACTGAGGGCAGCCACTCCCCCTCGACCTACTACAAACAGCAGTCTCCCATTCGTGCTCATTTACGCACCGCCACCAGACCCTCTTATCAGAGCCTGGCGTAACCATTTCAGGCGTCAGGTTGCCATTCTTAACTGAGTGCCACTCCGCAGCCAAACTCGGATTAACTGCGGCAAGACAATTGTCTTTACATACCCGTTTACCGGAACAATAAGGGCACCCGTTTCCGCTCTGCCTAGCATTTATAGTAGCTACCCATTCGTGGCCTCTAGAACAAAGCCACCATATTTTTTTCTTGGCACTTTTAGTAACAATAAAGGGTGTTAAACTCCCGTTTTTAGTGGGGTGCCATTCTGCTGACAAACAAGGGCTTAATGTAGCAAGACAATTATCAATATAAACCCTAAATCCAGCACAATATGGACAACCACTGCCCTTAAACCTATTAGCGACAAGTGCCTGCCACTCGTGTCCTGCGGAACAGCGCCACCAAGCCTTCTTATTAGAGTATGGGGCCACTGTTGCAGGAGTTAACCCCTGATTTTTAGTGGGATGCCACTGAGCAGCTAATAATGGGTTAGCTGTTATCAAATAGTTGTCAACACAAACCTCTCGACCAGTACAAAGGGGACAGCTGCTATCCTTAACCCTATTAGATACTACATCTTCCCATTCGTGACCCACGCTACATCTCCACCAAACACGCTTATTAGAACAAGCAGTAACTGTTGTAGGAGTTACTCTTTGACGATTTTTCGTGGGGTGCCACTCAAATGCTAATTGAGGGTTAACTGACGCTAAACACACCTTCTCTGGAGGTACCCTCTTAAAACAATAAGGGCACCTACTGCCAGCGTACCTGTTAGCAACAATGGCCAACCACTCGTGGCCTTCGCTACATCTCCACCAGACATCCCTTTCAGACCCCTTTGTCACATCACTGGGCGTTAAATTCAAATTTCTCGTGGGGTGCCATTCAGACGCTAATTGTGGGCTAATCGCAGCAAGACAAGTCTCTGGTAAAGCACGTCGACCTGAGCAATAAGGGCACCCCTTTCCTTTGAATCTATTGTAAACAGCTGCCTCCCACCTATGTCCCTTTAGGCAAACCCACACAGCCTTTTTATTAGATTGAGCTGTCGTACTACTAGCGAACAAACCCCGCGCTTTATTCTCTGCGCGTGACCAGCTCTCAGCAAGAGAGGGAATATCTGATACATATTTTTTAATAATCTTTCTGTTTACTAGCAATTACAAGCTCCCCTTCGTTGTTCTCTGTAGCTATAATAGGACTGGTAGGGGATTTGGTCAACCTACCCTGGGGGATTTTCAGCAGGCGTGTCGTATTTTTCAGCAAAGCGCTTGAACTTGACCAGAGCAGCTTCCATTATACGCTTAGTATCTACACCGTAGCTGAGGCCAAGGGCCACTGCCACGGCAATAAGGTCCCCAAGCTCTTCCGCCAGCTTATCCTCCGCGCCCACAAGGCCCAAAGTGGGGTACTTCGCTACCTTCCTCGAATCCCCACTGAGCAACGCGACAGCTTCCGCTACCTCCCCCAGCTCCTCAGACAGCTTAACGGCAATGCGTAAGCTATTACCCCTCCACCTGCGAACAAAACCACCCATTAGTAGCTCCAACTTTTCCATCATAACTTAGTACCCCTTGATACAAAAAAAGCCCGGAAACTATATAGTCCCGGGCTTTAGTCCCGCCTGTTCAGTTCTTTTTTTTAATCCCTACTTCAATTTCGTTGTTGAATCTATTGGCAAGTTTTTGGCGGTGGGCACAGCTTCTTCCTTGCCCGCCCTTACCACATCCTTAAATACAACCTTAAGGATTCCCTCTTCCAACGAAACGTTGACATCGCTAATACTATCTACAAGGTCCTGCGACAGGGTAAACTTGCGTACAAACTTAGACCTTCGCAACTCCTTGAGGGCGTATCGCCTATCATCGTTATCTGCCCCTATACACGTTTCTCCAGTGATAGAGAGGGTGCGCCCATCCAGCTCGACGTATAAGTCCTCCTTCTTAACAAACGGTACAATAGCCTCGACAATAAAGTCGTTGCCCTCTGTGTACGCGTCTGTCTTCGGGTAGGAATACGTGCCGAGCGGCTTCATAGGCACTGGAAGCCCGCGAACCACTTGATTAAACAGTTCATCAAACAGCGGGTTTAGCAGTGAGGAGATGTCTCTGCTCATTGGCGGGAAAAAGCCACCTCTCTTCATTAGTTCATTCATTTCAATCCTCCATCTGTAGGTACTTTGTACTCTACACTCGAGAGCCAAAATGGCTTCTCTTTACTGCGGGACAATTCAATTATAAGACAAACCGCTTGTGGTGTTAAGTAGGTTGGCTACCCAACACTTATTTTTTGGTCGGCGCTACGAACCCTTACACATCTGCTGCCGCTCAGCCCCAACTGATATAAGAGTAATAGGCCTATTAACTTTCCTCTCAATCAAATCAATAAACTTCTTAAGGTTGTCCGGTAAGTCTTTGTACCTGCGGATATTTGAAATATCTTCAGACCACCCTTCCATCTCGCGGAATACAGGCAGCCCATCTTCATACTTTTCACACACAAGAACGGTTGTCATCCCGGACAACACATCCGCCTTTGTCATAACCAAACTGGTAACTGCGTTCATACGACACGCACGAGAGAGCTCAGGGAGGTCAAGCCAGCCAATCCTCCGCGGTCTTCCTGTAGTAGCACCATATTCGTTCCCAGCAGCCCTAAGCATCTCTGTTAGAGGTGCGTGCTTAAGCTCCGTAGGGAAGGGGCCATTACCTACCCTCGTAGTATACGCTTTGAATACGCCGACGACCGAGGAGATATGGCGCGGGTCGATACCCATAGTAGAGTAAACGGACCCTGCCAAAGTGGAGCAGCTTGTGACGAAGGGGTAGGTACCGTGAATATTGTCCAGAAGAAAGCCCTGGGCCCCCTCGAACAAAACACTCTTTCCCCGCCTCAAGGCGCGCTGGACGAACAACGAGGTGTCAATGTGATGCTTTTCGTCCACAAGGTCTTTGTACCGGGACCCCGTTCGGTTTACTTGGTCCGCGAAACAAGGCCCAACTCCTCGCCCTGTAGTGCCAATCTTCTGAGAGTTGCTTCCGGCATCTGCATCACGGTGGCCGGAGGTAATAACCGCGCAGTTCTTATCGATAAGCACTGAGTTATCAAGTGTACCTGCGCCGACCGCTTCCATATCCTCGGCGAGTACGGTGAAATCTACAGCGACTCCCGGACCTATTATTGAAATCTTATTGGGGTAGAGCACTGTAGCCGGCAAAAGGTGTGTTACATACTTCCTGTCCCCCACGACGACCGTGTGTCCGCTATTCGGTCCTCCATTGAAGCGACACCCACAGTCGTGTTCTTTAGCGAGGAAATCACAAACCCTGCCCTTCCCTTCGTCCCCGTAGACCAAACCGACCACTATTGTACCTGGCATTACGAGCTCCTTGTTAAATTAAAGTCTTTTTCCCAAATGAAAACAACGGTATAACCCGCTTTTCTAAGCCGCTCTAAACGGCGCAGCGTCCTCCGGTACAAAACCCCGTATTTCTCGGATGACAGGGGGTTGACCTTCTCGGGGTCGAACACCTCTGGATTCCCGTGCCAAAAGTCTCCGAGAAACTCATACACGGTGTTCGTGGTCGGGTCGAAACCGTCTACCCTGATGGCTCGCTTTCTGCAGGGGAACTTAATCGCAAACTCGCGATACTCCTCAGAAACTCCCAGTGAATCAAGCCACTCTTGTGACGCCTTAGAGATTGAGCCCCCGGAACAACGGGGGCAGCCACTACCCCGAGACCTACTGCTAACAGTGGTTTTCCATTCGTGTCCCTTTGCGCAAAGCCACCAGACCTTCTTGATGGATATGGCTGTCACATTTTTGGCAGTAAGTGGTAGATTTTTGGTAGGGTGCCACTCTTTAGCCAGCTCGTTATTAACTGTATTTAAACAGTTATCTATACACACCCTTTTTCCGGAACAATAAGGACACCCATCCCCATAAGAACGTTTATCAATAGCAGCTAACCACTCGTGGCCCCTTTTACACAGCCACCAAGCTTTTTTACCGGACCGAACTGCGGTATTTATAGGTGTGCGAACCTTACCATTTTTTGTTGGGTGCCATTCTGATGAAAGTACGGGATTTATGGCAGCAAGGCTATTTTTTAAAGATGCTCTTCTACCTGAACAACTTGGGCAACCCTGCCCATCAAACCTATGAGCTGCTGTAGTACGCCACTCGTGGCCGTGAGGACATCTCCACCAAATTTTACGCCCAGACCTGGCTGTTATAGTAAGCGGGCTCAGCTCCCCGTTTTTTGCTGGGTGCCATTCAAGTGCCACTGAGGGTAGTATAAAAGCCAGGCAATTGTCTTGACATACTTTTTGTCCAGCACAATAAGGGCACCCGGAGCCTAATGTTCTATGAGAGACTTTCGCACGCCACTCATGCCCCTTAGAGCACCGCCACCAAACTTTTTTATTGGAGCCTGCTACGACTGTATGGGGCGTTACTTCTGGTAAATTCTTAGTGGGATGCCACTCCGCGGCCAACACACGGTTAACCGTGGCAAGACAATTATCTGAGCACACCTTCTTACCCGCACAGTAAGGGCAATTACGCCCTCGCGACCTATTACCCACTATGGCTTCCCACGAGTGGCCTCTAGAACACACCCACCAAGCTTTTTTCCCAGAACCCACAGCAGTCAGCTCTGGCGCTAAACCCAGAGCCAGGTTTTTTTGGTGGGCCCAAGTCCTCATCAACCTAGGTACATCCGAAACATATTTTTTGTACTTACGCACTGTCACCCGCAAAATGAAGGTCCAAACGTTTAACTATATCCAACTCAAATAGGATACTGTCTTTCAATTCTTCCCAGGTTTTATGTAGTGTAATAGGGAGTTCCGTGCCTTCCATATGCTTGTTGTACATATACCACAAGCTCTTTGCTGACATATAGCGTCCTTTTGTCACCGCGTTAGTTAGGTTCAAATCCCTGTCGTCTACAAACACGGACCACACCGCGGAGGGGTCATTAACCAGGTACTTAGCGTGTGCGAAAACCGCGTAGTGATTAGGCTTACCCAGGAAGGACAGGTGCTGAGAGAGCCACTGTTGCTTATCCCACACTGCGGTTCTCGAACCTGTTACCGCAGCAGTTACGACAATGATTTTTGCGCCTGCGTCGTGAATCTCACGAACCGCCTCAATTGCCCCCTTAATAGGGTCTACATCAAGAAGGAAGTGGTCTTCGTGTAAGACCTTGAATAGTACTTTCCTTTCCTCGGCCGTAAAACTACCGAACCCCCAGTCAGTGACATCGTCAGTAGAGTACTTGGTACCATACTTGTTGTTAAACTCGTCGAGCCATTTTGGCAGCATATCCACAAGGATGCCGTCCATATCCAGAGCGACCAAAAACCGACCATCCGCACTACCCATAACTCACCTCTCTACGTTTTATGCCGAAGCAAAAGTTGCCTGGCGCACTCTACTGTAGTTCTGATATCCTGAATCGCATCGTGGGCTTTAAGGTTGGTCACACCGCAATGTGTTGCTATATTCCGCAGGTGCATTACCTTTGGAACACGCTTCTTTTCGAGCATTTGTGAAAACACAAAGAAACTTTCTAAGTTGAGGGTATGGAAATCGAAGGGGTAGGATTTTCCGATGCGAGAATACTCTTCCTTCAGCATAGAGACATCAAAAGCTACGTTCTGTCCGAAGAAAGTAACGTCGTGGAGAGCCTTTCTTGAGGGGGGTGCGCCAGAACTCTTTGTAAAGATGCGAGAAAGTAGCCAGGCCTCAAACTCCTTAACTACTTCGAGGAACAAACGCTCTGAAGATAATGAGTTCCTGGAAATACCGGTATACTCAAACACATTGAAATCATCCCTAATACCGCGCTCCGGCCAGCGTGGCCTGACTAACGAGGAGTACTCCGATACCTCATCGAATGAGCTATTTAACAGGACTGCGCCAAACTGAATTATCTCATTTAGCTTAGGGTCAAGACCTGTCGTTTCAAAATCAACTGCCAAAATAAAACTGGACATCAAATACTCCTCTCTCTCTTGTGCACGAGGAACAGCACCTCGTGCTATGGCTAACACGCAGCCCGGCCGAGCTACGTGGGGGAGACCTGTTTAGAAGGCTTCATCCACGCGATGGCCCCAATTTCAGTCTCATCCGAACCATAGTACTCTAATACGTAGGTTTCTCCTAAGATATCACCTGTAAGTATAACACTAAAACACCCAGGTTCCCCACGAGCGGGAACTCCTCTGGACAAATTAGTTGTAGCAATTACAGATATTATATTAGAAGGCGCAGCATATTCAGGAAGCAACGAGTTGCAGGGAAGGTCCTTTACCTTATAGGACCAGGAGTGGGGCTCGACCTCCACAAAAAACCCGGGACCTTGAGAAGCCCTGCGAATGCGGACTATATTTACATCAGTTCGCAACTCCAAACCGTGTTCCAAGAGTAGTATATCGTAAATACAGGTGTTTTCCAGCTCCCGAATAAGGTAGTGTGTTTCTCCGAAAAGAAGGCTATGTGTATTAGACATTTCTACCCTCGTCGTGAAGCAGCCCTGCCTTACCGTCCTTGTCCAAAGCCACCTCGAAACACCCGAAGGAGTCACCGAATGCGCCTGGCCTGATGTATACTGGCCCGAGTCCTTTGACAACAAACCCGATAACTCCAGGGCTCACCTTCTTAACTCCTCCCATCCCAAACACACTCTTGTCTTTTACCACAATAAGTTCTGAGATGGTTTTACCCTCAAGCAGCCTGCGCCAAAAATCAATACGCGCCTCCGGCTGCTCCCACGCGTCATACGTGGGGGGTTGACCAGTTGAAGGCAACTTACTGGTCGACTTGAACAACCCCTTAATAGCTCTCCCAAAGCCACTGAGGTGCTTAGAAAATCCCTTCATTACCTACCTCTTCCTTTTCCTAAAAGCCCCACACTTTGAACAATACTCGTGGGGGACACCCTTCAACACAAACCAGCGAATTCTATTCTTCTTGTGAAATAATCTACAGACCAGCCTTCTAAACCAACTTCTACTGTAACGACCTGCCCTTGTATACATGGGTCGCCTCCTCAGTAGTTACGGTTGGCACAAGCGCTAGTCTACACTAATGACCTCCACTCGCGCCAACTGATTTTCTGTTAGTAGCTGCCTCAAGTATCTCGTGATATCTCCTTTGTTTTTGAACATATGAGTCAGTTTATTAGAAACCATCACAGTACCATCTGTACGGTCTCGTCTGGCACTCCAGCCTACTGCTTCTAACTCCCTCGTAATTTCGTCAAGTTGGTGATGACCACCCTCTACCCTCCGCAAAAAAAGTTGGTAAATTCCACGCATCTAAAAAGACTCCAGTGTTAATGCGGCATCAAAATGCCAGGGGCCAAGGCGCAGTGCCTCAGGTGAAACCCCCTCTACCCGAGACTTGATAATCATCAACGCATCATCAGGGTCCAACCCATTGTGGTGGTACCAGAGCCATACAATGGCGGGGGACTGTGTCATACCATCCGGGCAACAAATTAATACCCTGCTATCGTCGACTTCCCACGCTTTAAGCGCGGTGATACAATCCACAACAAGCCCAGTACTTGGCGTTTCTCCAGGCTGGAGGGGGAAGTACAACGACCCCTCGGGGAGCAGCGCCCTAATTTCCTCATCCTCACGTAAATAGATGACTCGATTAAACCCAAGTTCTATCGCCTTACTTATGCTGGTAGGGCTAGTTAAAGCGCCTATACCCAACCAAGGCTCCACCATTTCAATAATCTGCTGGTCGCGCCGTATTCGGCCCTTCCCCTCAGGAGACTCTGCTAAGACCAGCCTCACCTGGTCTACAGATAGTGCGGAGTTGTAGTAATTTTCCAGCCCGCCAAAATCAGCCTCCCTACCTAAAACATCCAGGTACGCCTGCTTTATACCTTGAGCCCTACCACTATCAACAAAAACGTGGTTCACTTTCAAACTCCTTTATGACAATTCCGCTACTTTCAGGTAGGCGTAACTCGCACCTGAATTATATGCGAATACTCGGGCCCTGCCTACGTCCCCTTGGAACACCGTACCAGAGTACACCGCAATACCAGAACAGGTCGCCGCACTACCCCCACCAAAGCTCGCTCCAAAACCAACATTATCGCCGCCGAGGTAAACCGCCTCCCCTCCATCGTGCTGTACTACGATGGCTTTTCTCCTGTAGAGCTGCCCAGAAACTGTGGTGCCTGGGATTTCAACTCGGGTATCAGGGGCAATAACCACGGGGGTTACTACAAACGAACCGTGGTAAGCATTCTCGCTGTTTCTTATGTTGGGTTCCATCTTGTCCCTCTCATTAGTGGATTGTCTTCAAACAAGGTATAGTATAAACCAGGATAGCGGTCAAGCTAAAGAAGACGGGCTGCTGCAGTAGCCAGCCTACTACGCTCACCTTTTAGCAAAGTTATGTGGGCCGCGAAATCGATTTCTTTAAACTTCTCTATTACCTGCGTAAGACCGTTGCTCACAGAATCCAAAGTGGGACAATCAATCTGGTGCGTATCACCAGTCATAACCACTTTTGTACCATCGCCACAACGAGTAAGGAACGTTTTAATCTCGTGCCTACTCATATTCTGGCTCTCATCACAAATCATGAAGTTGTTATGAAATGTCCTGCCACGGATGTAGGTCAGGGGCTCAATCCTGATTACCCCTGTAGCGACGAACTCCTCGAACTGACTATCAGCTTCTGCGCTGGACCTCGACGAAAAAAGTACGCTGATAGCATCCTTGATTGGTCGAATCCAGGGTTCGTACTTTTCATCGATAGAGCCCGGCAAGAAGCCCAGCTCGGAAGACCCCACAGATATAGTGGGCCGAGTGATAATAAGGCTCTGGTATTTCCGTTCCTCTACAACCTTTTGAAGTCCCGCCGCAATAGCCAGCAGGGTCTTACCAGACCCAGCCACACCGGACATTGTGACCAAACTTAGGTCGTCGTCCAGCAACATATCAATAGAAAATATCTGCTGTGTGTTCCGAGAGCGAAGACCCCACGCAGGTTTGGGCAGGACCCGTAGAAGTGCTCCGCCCGAAAACTTGGCGAGGGATGACTTCTGAGCGTTTATCTCACTCTTTACAATGGCACACTGGTTGGGGAACAGGTCAACGTCTACTTGGCAAGCACCCTGGGTAAACAGTGCTTGGACGACCTCGTCGGGCAGTGTAATGGTCTGTACGCCCGTGTACAACTCGTCATCTGAGCGCTGGCGCCTCTCATCAAAGTAGTCCTCTGCCGAGATACCCAGCACCTGAGCCTTGACCGACAGGCTGATGTCCTTAGTAATCAGGACAATCTCCTTGTCAGTAGACCCCTTCAAGTATTTACACAGCCCCAAGATTCGATTGTCTGTGATATCGTTTGTGACTTCCGCAGGAACACTCTCGTGTTCATACGAGCGCACTGTCAGCGTACTCCCGCTGGCCATCACCACCCCAAGAGATAGGTTTCCCTCTTTTCCCATATCTCGTAAGGTACGTATTACAAATCGCGCATTCCTCCCACGCTCGTCCTGCTTGCTTTTGAAGGTGTCCAACTCGTCCAAGACACTCATCGGGAGGACCACATCCTCCGCGTCAAAACTGAACAGGGATTCCCCTGAGTACAGCAAAACGGAGGTGTCAATTACGAAAATCTTATGAGACTTCTTTCGGCTACGAGGTGCTCTTTGGGCCATTCATGCTACCTTATAGGTTATGCGGGTTTAAACACGCGTCCAAGGGCAAAAACACTTATCCTCATACTCTATAAACTTCAGAGACTCCTCACACTTTCTCATGTGCCAACTTAGATGTGTACTCTGACTTTCAAGCAATACAAGATTAGCCAGAATGTTGTTGGCCTTTTCCTCATCCCGGTGGTGTACGACTGTACTCCGCCGCAAAAAAACTTCCCCGCCAAGCTCAACCATAAACCTATGGTTCGGAAAATGGTCTCTCATCCAGTTCTCCACCACAAGTCGATGCTCCGGGAAGTACCCATTAACTGAGTACGGGTGTTCCGGGAGCCTGATTAGCCTGTACCCCGACTCTGATACCTTCTGACCACCCTGCCAGTTAGGGTGGTCGGGGCCCTTGGGAAAGCTTTGAAGAAGGGACAGCCTGCGCAACCGCTCTTCGGGAGTTAGCTTATCCCAGGTGGACTCTTCTTTCGGAGGGGCTTCCTCCGTCTTGGGATTGTACGCCCCTGAGAAGTTATGCCCCTTAACAAACTTGGGTATCCCTACACGGTAGTGTTCCCTCTTTATCTCGACAAACTCACCACAGCCGCAAGAACACGTATGCTCTCCTTCGTGGCGCCTCACCCAGGCATCTATCCGTTTAGTTACCTTTGACTTCGACATTCAGAAACCTGGGTTGCGTACATTCTACTCCACCTCCTTACTGTTCAAAACTGAGAGGGCAGCTGAAATCCGACTCTTAAGGTCTTTAATCGCGTCAGTAATCCCGGACACATACGCCTTCTTACCCGCCTCCAAGGTGTAGATTTCCTTAGTATACGAGACGATGCTCTGGTTAATCTCTTCTTTTGTCATCTCGTCAAAGTTCTCGAAAAGCTCTTCATTCATCTGGAAACTCCTACTTGTCTATTCTGACTCGAACCCCCTGGTTAGGATACTCCCCAACCACGGCGTCCAGAGTAATTTTCACAGGCAGCTCTTTGTCTAAATCTCGAGCTACGTGAACGTTAAACGGGCGGGGAAGATACCCAATCTGTGCCCATCTACCAAGGACTTCAGCTTCCACAACTACCGCGTAGAAGTCAACTTCGTTAGACCGCTCGCGAACCAGTCGTACCTGTGTGTCCGATTTTATAGCCCTGATAAGTACAGGTCGTGCGTCAAACGACACACCCGCCAGGTTAACTATAAAGGTGCCCGCTTTCTCTGAGGCCTCTACCTCTCTGATTGACTTGACATAATTACGAAGCTGATTATTCATTATGCGCTTGCTTTTTTACTGGTGCACGAGACATCCTCATACAAAACCCCTTTCTCTGAGACATACACACTGCTCAAGTATACATATGGTACAATTTGACCTTAGCGAGCACCGTGCGGAGTGCCTTCAGTGTACCCCGCAGCAGTTTGTCGCATAAAACAGGCCTTGTCTCGCAGCTCAGAAATGTTGTGAGCTCCTACATAACTGAACCCGGAACGTATATTGTAGACTAAGCTGTTAAGAACACTTTCAACCGGGCCCCTCATAGGCACCTGGGTGGACACCCCCTCTACAGACTTAACTGCGGAAGAGCCTCGCCATTCCAATACTGCTTCTTTCGAGGCCATACCACGATAAGTCATACCCTCGTAATAAGACTTAATACCGGGTGTCTCGTCGGTACCTGCAAAAAGAGCACCAGCCATAACGGCATCCGCTCCGAGCGCCAAAGCCTTAACAACGTCCCCTCCGTTTTTGATACCGCCGTCCGCTATAATACGAACTCTAGTACCTTTAAGCGCTGAATACGCTTCCATAATCGCAGTTGCCTGTGGAACCCCACACCCTGTACCCAGCCTGGTGGAGCAGAGGCTGCCCGAACCGACTCCGACTTTTACTACGTCCGCACCAGAACGCGCTAGATACTGGGCGCCTTCGCCGGTAGCGACGTTACCAGCGATAACTGTACCGGTAAAACCATTATCGCGCAGCTCATCAATAGCATCCCCTACCAGATAGTGGTGCCCGTGTGCTACATCTATGAGCACACCCGAGATGGGACCAAACTCTTTGACAGCGTTTGCCTCATCAACACCGATACACGCTACTACTCTAATCTGCGCATCCTGAAGCTCTTTGTAGACTTCTATTCGTTCTAAAATTGACAAATACCTGTGATGAATTGCCAAAGCTCCAAGCCTATGCATCTCCTTACACATAGTTATACCGGATACTGTATCCATATTCGCAGCAATGATTGGAATATGTAGGTTGGCATAGGGGCCATTCCATAACCGAGTTCCCAAGGTGATTTCATCAGAAAATCTACTTGTAATAGTTGAGTACCCTGGCCGTAGAAGTAAATCATCAAATGATAGTCCTAGCGGAAAACCCATCTAAACCCTCCTCAAATCCCTAACAGGCGCAAAAGAAAACCTATGGATATCACAGGGCCCATATTTTTTTAGCGCGGCCATATGCTGTGCTGTACCATACCCCTTGTTTGATTCAAAGCCATACTGCGGATATATCTCTGCGTACTCCACCATCATGCGGTCTCTGGTTACTTTGGCCACAATACTGGCCGCCGCGATGGAGGGGAAGTGGTGGCCAACGAGCTTTCTGCGCAAGCCGCTTTCATCATAAATCTGAGCGCTGTCGCCGCCGGGCACACATATAATCGGGTAGTCTGCTGAGTCATCAAAATTGAACTGGCCGTCTACAAAAACAAATGAAGGGGGGACCGCCAGGTTGGCCAACGCTGACAACACGCACTTTTTGGTCGCGCGGTAAATATTCAACTCATCTATTGTTCTATTCGTAGCCAACGAGAATGAAACCGCAGCCGCCTTCTCAGTAATCTCCGTGTAGAGAGTCTCGCGTCTGCCTGCGGACAGCTTCTTAGAGTCAGCTAAGCCAACAACCGTAGTATCTGGCGGGAAGGAGACAGCAGCCACGAGAACAGGTCCCGAGAGACAGCCTCTTCCTACCTCGTCTGCCCCCGCAATAGGATAGATACCTGCCCCCAGAATGTCGGCCTCGTCTCGCCAGACCCTGCCCTCATACGTGTACATTAAAACACTCCTCTACAAGCTTAGTTCTCTCCGCGCGTCTCATCTGGGCCAGGGCTAATGATTGGTACCTCTACATTCGTAGTGACAAACCCTGTACCCCCGCAGCAACTACAAGGCAGCTCTACACGGTAAGTTTCATCATACGCGTTCAGTTCTACCACTGTGCCAGCGCCATCACACTCACGACACACGAAAAGGGTCAACGTAGAAGACATAAGCACTCCGTTCTGCCAGAAGGTTTCGGTCCTGACGTTGTGTCCGGGCCGCATACCCATAATAGAACAAGATGGGGGATTGTGTAAACTACTCCCTCACTGCGTTCTTAGCCTTAAGAAGTCTTAAGAGCTTCTCCGGCACCTTAGCCGTCCGGGGGTTACTAAGAACGTACTCGGCCCCCTCCTCCCCACTGTAAAACCTGTGCGTTTGTTTATAGAGGGGGATTTCCTGCTCTATCTTCATCTTAATACGCTCATCCTTGATAATAGCAGCAGTGTCTGATACATACTTACCACAGAGGCGTGCCTTCCGAGGCTCTACACTCACACCCTTTGACTTACACTTACCGCCCTCGAACTTAGTACAAAACTCACACTTAACCTTTGGCATCAAAAGCTCCCTTCTGATTCTGGTTTAAAATCCTTTTCCCAAATGAAAACAACGGTATACCCTGCTTTCCTAAGTCGCTCTAAACGCAGGAGTGTTTGGTTGTAGAGGGCGCCGAACGTCTTCTTATTATGGGAGTTCACGCCCTTAGAATCGTACAAATTCGGATTCCCGTGCCAGTAGTCTCCCAAAAATTCATAGACGGTGTTCGTGGCTGGGTCGAAGCCGTCTACGTGAATAGGGCGTTTTCTACCAGGGAGCCTAATCGGGTGCTCCCGAAATTCTTCTGGAATTCCAAGCGAGTCGAGCCACTCCTGGGAGACTTTGGAGACAGGCCCGCCGGCGCATTTTGGGCAGCCGTTGCCTCTGGCTCTACTGCCCACAACAGCATACCAGTCGTGCCCCTCTCCGCACTTCCACCATACCTTTTTGTTAGAAAATGCTGTTACGTCGTTTGGGGTTAGCTTAAAATTCCTAGAGGGGTGCCACTCAGCTACGAGTTCCGGATTGATTGTGGCCAAACAATTACCTTCATAGACCTTCCTACCAGAGCAGTAGGGGCAGCCATTCCCCTTAGCCCTATTATAAACGGCGGATTGCCACTCATGCCCCTTATCGCAGAGCCACCAGACCTTCTTGTTAGAGTAGGCCGTAACATCTGTAGGCTTCAACGCGCCATTCTTCGTTGGGTGCCACTCAGAAGCTATAGTTGGGCTAACAGTCAAGAGGCAGGTATCAAAGCAAGCCTTTTTACCAGAGCAGTACGGGCAACCATTCCCGCTAGACCTGCTATTAATAGCAGCTCTCCACTCATGGCCCTTAGAGCAGTACCACCAAACTTTTTTGGTCATTCCGAAGGTTACATTATCACAGGTTAACTTCCCATTCTTCGTCGAATGCCATTCAAGGGCAAGCCGTGGGTGAGTTCTAGTAAGACAGTTGGAAGCACAGGCAAGCTTGCCAAAGCAATAGGGACACCCTGTGCCCCAAGACCTATTGTTAATAGAAGCTTTCCACTCATGCCCCTTGGTGCAGCGCCACCAAACGTTTTTACCAGAGTGTTCCGTAACGTCGTCAGGTGTTAAATGCAGATTTTTTATTGGGTGCCACTCGGCCGCCAGCCTAGGATTAACAGAGGCAAGGCAAGTTTTTTTGGTAACAAAGGTACCAGAGCAGTAAGGGCACCCATTCCCGTTGAATCTATTATTGATGGAGGACTCCCACTCGTGCCCTTCAGTACATTTCCACCAAACTTTCTTTCTCGACCCGTGCGTAACGTCATTTGGAGTTAAACCCTGGTTTTTATGATAGCACCATTCGGCCGCCAGATTTGGTTTGGCGGTAGCGAGGCAGTTCTTAGGAGTAAGTCGCATAAGTAGTACACAACCTAGAACGAAATCTCGCAGGCGCCCCCGGCACAAGCTACAATATCTTTGTGAGAGGTACCGTCCTCGCTCTCCAAAACCTGGGTTAAATCCAGCAACTTAACGTAGCCCATCAGCTCGTCGTACTTGGCCTTAGTGCACTCTTCGAAGGGAGGCTGCGTGTACGTGCCACCGTCGAAAGGCAGCACGCTCAAACCGTTGTAAAAATTACGGTTATCCCACATCCACTGGCCCGCCTCACCCCACTCGTCTTCCTTAATCGAAATCGTGGCTGAAACGTTGTGGGTATTTGCGCCCTTTGTGTGCCCCGGCTTAATCCATTCCATATTAAACTTTTTCACCCGATTCAACAAATCAAGTGCAGATTCATCCCTAAATATAGAGCCATTAGGTGCCTTGACGGGGAAGGAAATAACTGCCTCGAGGTGAGGCTTGAAGTACTCATCCTCCAGAAGCTCTGGGACGTTTTCCTTTAGGTGAGCGTAAATCGGCTCTTTTTTGTTAACACGGACGCGCCTGATGTAGTAAGGAGCGTGCCACGCGTGAATACCACTTGAAGAGCCTACTACCAAGCTGGCCGTGCCCTCCGGCTTCACCACAGTCGCTCTGGCAGCCCGGTTAATACCAATGATGTTTGCGACTCGGTGGTTCTCTTCGAGCACTACCGAAGCGGCTTCTTCTAAGTTGTACTTCAAAACCCTGCCACTAGCGATTCCTGTCATACTAACGCCTAGGAGTGCTTCTTTCTCTGCGTTTCTCTGCCAAACGTCCCTAAGGTAGTGGAAATTAGTGTAAGAGGCTTGAAGCGTTCCTAGAAATGCAGCAGCCCGGACACGGTTGTTCAAATCCTTTTGGGAAGACACGTCGGACACATTAACACTGCTGAGATTACAAAACCCAGCATTTTTCAGGGATACCTCCCCGCACGGGTTGCACCCCATCTCCATATCGTTGGAGAAGTAGATGCCAGGCTCGCCGGAGCCACTTAGCCTTATCTTGTCCCACAAAGACCGGAACTTCTCCTCAGAAATCATATGGCGCAGCACCATCGCAGAGTTATTGGCGCGAGCGCGCTGGGGGTTCTGCTCCCACCAGTTGCCGAACTTGCAAGACATCATGTCGTCGTCATCGATGGAAAACAGCGCTAGGCAGGCTGCTCGGCGAACACCCCCAGACAGCACCGCGTCGGCGATGTAGCAAATGATATCGTGCGCTTCGAGAGGCCGGAGCTTCGTCCCGGGCTCTTTCGCGTCCAGTACCTTACGGATGTTGTGAATGCAGTCTTTCAGGGGCTGGGGTCCAGGAGCCTTACCACCCGTGGTGATAAGAGGGGCGCCCTTGTCGCGGATGTCCGAGTAATCGAACAGTGGGTTGGAGTTGCCAAAGAAGTAGGCTTTCATCAATACCTTGATGGCATCTGCCCATCCCTCAATAGAATCACCAATAAGGTAACGGCGGGTCCTCTTCATAGGCCCTTTGACTACAGGGAGCTTCTCAATGTGGTGCCTCTGAACACTGTAACCAACACCTGTTCCGCCGAGCAACAAAAACATAATTTCAGAGAAGACCTGCCAATCGTCAATTGCTGTGTACGCGCAATTGAAAACCCTAGACGGATTAATCTCGATAGGCTTTCCTGCAAACTGGGCGCTGCGCATAGAGGGAAGCACCTGCTTGTCGTAAACGTACTTGTAGGCCTCCTCAATCTCTTCCGCCAAAGGGGGGAATTTTTTGAGATGCATTGCCTTGTTACGTGTAACGATTTCGTCCCATGCCTCTCGCCTAGAGAGCTCCGGGATGAATTTTCCATATTTCATATATACCACAACATCCGACAAAAGCTTCCCTGAAATTTCCATAGCTATAGCCTCTTTCTAAAATTGCTGTAAGTTGAATGATTACCGTGCCACGATATAGAAGCACGCGGGAGAGTTCTTAATTAGCTCTATAGGTAGGATTATCCCTTCGACATCCCAGTTGTTAGCAGCAGACATCAACTTGATTTTGTTGCCGCGAAAAGTTTTTGTCCTACATGTGTCAGACACACTATCTCTTAAGAAGATAGACTCAAAAAACCAGCTGAGAAGCTTGGCTCGATTCAAGAAGATGAATTCTGTTTTCCTGACATAAACGATGGTGTCAGCTTTGCTCTCAAAGATGCACCCAGCATTCCATAGACGTTTATTGGACCAAACCTCCCAATACAGGTTCCCTGTCCGGTCAGAGGTCTTGTCCCTCTTCACCTCTATGGTAGTTCCGAACCTCTTAGTAAAACTGGAAGCAACATCCGCAGCCTCTTTCGCAGTGAGTCCAAGCTGTTTGCTCTCAAACCGAGCCACTTGGAGGTCCCACCCCAAACGTTGGTCGCCAACGTTATCACATACTGCGCCGAATTCGGCAAACAGAAGCTTCCTGACTGGCTCCTCCCCCTCAGCCTTTCCCAATGCCAAGTCATGTAGTAATTGCGCTCTTGAGCTTGTCAATATAGGACCGCCTTTAAGTTAACTACATATAGAACGAGAACGTTATAGTGTAAACTACCCCTTTACCCAATGGTCAGAAATGGCTGCGTCTACAATCATAGGGACTCGTTTGAAAAAGTAGGAGAAACCCCGTACCATACAATCCTCTAAACCACGCGCCATAACCTCTGCCTGAGACTCCTTAGTCTCCGTAATAATTTCGTCGTGAACTACCATGATGATTTTAGCATCAATACTTTTCTCTTTTATGAAGTCGCTAGTGTACACCAAAGCCTGCTTGGTGACATCAGCACTACTACCTTGGATAAAGCCGTTAGCCGCCTGGCGCCTAATCTTGCTTACATCCTGTTTGTAGGTGGCCTCACGCACATCCGGAAGTTTGTAGTACCTGCGCCTATTATTGATGGTCAGACTGTAGCCGTGTTTAACTGCGAAAGAGGCCTTCTCTGCCATGAAAGCTTTAACGTTTGGGTAGATGCGGAAATACTTATCAATTAGTTTCTGTGCTTCACCCTCATCAATGTTGAGGGTCTGCGCAATCTTCCACGCTCCCGCGCCATAAATCAATGCGAAGTTCAGCGTTTTAGCTACACGCCTTTGGCTGCTTTCGACCTCTTCTACAGGAACGTCATAGATGAGAGCTGCCGTGTTGGTGTGGATGTCCTCATTATTGAAATAAGCCTTCATAAACACAGGGTCTTTAGAGGCATCCGCTAGCACACGAAGTTCTTGTTGTGAGTAGTCAGCAGCCACGTACTTATACCCAGGCGCCGGTACAAAATACTTCCTAAGGTCTGAGATTATAATGGTTTTCTCTTTGCCATCCTCAACGAACGCGTACTTCGTCTCATAACCTTCTGCGCGCTGCCATTCGTCAAAATTCTTGGGGTAGATAAAGGAGGGAATCTGCTGAAGATTTGGGCCTGAAGAAGAGCTGCGACCTGTGTCTGCCTTAAGTTGGTTAAAATTCGCGTGAAGTCGACCAGTCGATTTAGTTATCTTTGCCAGAAACTTTACCCCATAAGAAGACACGAGTTTCTCTAACTCTCGGTACTGAAGCAAAGCAGCGCACACTGGAAAATTTTTGGCGACACGCGATAAGGTGTCCTCCTCGGTGTCCGTCAAAGCCTCACCCGCTTCGTTAACAACACCTAATTTCAGAAGGGCTCGTAGCACCTGAGGGGGGCTACTAATGTTTATCACAGGTACACCGAACAGGTTGTTCTGTGGGACAATGCTCCTCATTAACTCCAAGACCTCCAAAGAGGCCAATTCCCTATCATGGGTAAGCTTGACTATGTAATCTGACCAACTCTCTTTGTCCAGTAAACACCCCGCCAATTCCATATCCCCTATGACAGGTAGGACTGCGAATTCCAACATAGCAGTTGCTACCAGCTCCACCCCCATAAGCTCATCAAACTGCTCAGTAGCAATCGGCAACAAAACTAACGCGTCGTTGGCAGCGTACTCTAACTCCTCAGCAGTAAACCCAGACCTATATGCACCCTTCTCGTGGAAAGCATCTCTGATGGTTTTTTGTAGTGTGATACCAAGATACTTTTTGGCCAATGCCGCCAGGTTAAGTCTTGGACGAGGCTCAACTCCTGTAGTAAGAACACGCTCTGCCAGCAGCGTACAAAAGAGGTTGTTCATTGTGATGCCTGCGAGGTATTTAAGCATCTTGTAATCGAACTTCGCGTTCTGTAGAACCTTAGTTTTTTTGGGGTCCTCCAACACTACCTTCAAACCACTGATGTCTTTCAATGCTCTTACATCAAAAACGTAGGCCTTGGATTCATATGCTACCTGTACCAAAAGTAGCACATCGACAAGGGGGCTGAGACCAGAAGTTTCGGTGTCGACCGCCAATATCGAATGAAGTGCTAAGTCCTCCACCGCCTTTCTGAGCCCCTCTTGGGTATCTACAAACTCATAATTTGGTTTCGGAAGGTATACTGCGCTATCGTTATCCATCTAAAGGCTCCTATAAAACTCTACTAATTCTCGGAGCTCGGCCGCTAAATCGCAGGCAGCGACTTCACCACCAAGTGGTGCATTTGGCAGCTTTAACTTATTATTATACAGGACGCTTTTCTTGTCCAACTTTAGAAGGCCCAGGACCTCAACCACGATACTGGACAGCTTAGTAGGTGTCTGAGTACCCACATTTAGAAGGCCAGGGGCCTCATCCGATATGACTACCTCAGCTACCTTTTCCACAACACACTTAACAGAACAAGCGTCTAAAACCCTGTTCCCCCCAGCTACCCCCACCCTACCACCTGCTACCAGAGACTCCACTATAGTGTTAATTGTAGTGAACCCCTTGAGCGGGGATGGGCCAAACAACTCCCCAAGCCTAATAGAAGTGAATCTACCAGTACAAACATGGTGAAGTAGGCTTTCAAGGTATAGGAGGGCCCACCCTCGTATAGTCGTAGGGTGTGGGATTTCGGTAGTTTTTTTGGCGCGGGCGGTGGAGCAGTGCCCATAAATCTCGTAAGAGTTAACTAAGTAAACACGCGGCACATTAAACGTAGACAGTAGGGATACCAGGGAACTGGCGGTAGCGTTCAACTGTTTGACATCCTCCAGCTCACTGTAACTCCCAAAAACATCTTTTGTTTTCGGGGGGATATACATCAGCACATCTGGTTTGTACTTGTATACAATGGTACTCAAGTTAGCGTAGCTTCCTGGTTCGCCTATAACAGAGACGACACCTGTAGGCAGGTGCTCCACTTTAGCAGTCCCATATAGGACGACTTCTTGGCCCCGGCCAACAAATGCTTTCGCTAAGGCAGCCCCAACGAAAGCAATCTCCCCTACTATCAAAATCATACGGGACTCCTACTCAATGTGCGTGCCTACGAACTCAGCAGGCTCCTCTTCTGGGTGGTAGATACGAAAGTAGGTCTTGTACGACTCCCTGTGCTCACTAGCACCATCATACCCCGTCTCGTCCTTAGCCATAATCAACCAGTCCTTAATTGGCGGTGGCAAATCCCCAACGAGCATCTCTTTCTGAAACTCGTGCCAGGTAAGTTCCTTGCCGTACACCTCGACAACGAGGCGCTTGAGCTGCAGCCACTTAGGGTTACTCCTACCTAAATTAGGCCCTCCTCCTCCGTGGTATAGATTGCGAAACCCCCGCTCCCAGATTACATTCTGCTGCTTTACGTGCCAGTAAAAAAACGGAGTATTAACCATTGTAAACCCGGAAGGAATAACAATTGTTTCGTGGGGGTTGCCGACATAATGAAGACCTGGTGTCCATTTATACAGAAGGTGCTTCCAGTAGTTATCTATATTCGTGTGCACAATCTCCGGGCCCTTCATTGAAACAGACTTGCACTGAAACCCCGCGGCAGTATAGGGGGTACTATCCAATTTATTACATACTTTACGCAAGTTCTTAAAAGTAGTCTCCTCAAACCACTCGTCGGGGTCTGATACTAGGACATAGTCCCCAGGTCCTGCGAACTCATCTGCGTGTCTTAGATACTTCGTGCGCTGTGCAGAGAAATCGTCAGACCACGGATGAATGTAGAAATGAATCTTCGGCTCTTGCTCCGACCAGTTGCGGAAGAACCAGATTGAGTCATCAATACTGCCACCGTCTACGATGACAATATGGTCTACGTAAGGCAGCGCCGCTTCTACACAGTGCTGTACCTCGCTCAACCGATTCTGGGTCATCATACAATAAATCAACTTAGACATCAAAACCTCTCTTTGTAGTAGCTACAAGCAGCAACGTGCTAATCATAAAAGCCTCCTGCCAACCTAGCTTTAAATCGCCATTGCTCTCTTGCCAGAACAGCCCCCGCAGAGGCGCTCTGGGATAGTACTTGCGTCACCAGGCACCACGCCCAAAAGCTCCTTGCGTGTGAACCAACGCTCAAGGTCTCCATCGTCTAAGCAGTGCCCGACGATATTATCGGCGCTGTAACAGCATTGGTAAATGTACCCGTCAACGCTAATAGTCGGCATTACACAGTCCCATTGCTGGCAGTAGTTCGGGCCTAAGTCCTTCAACCATGGGGTGGGAGACTTGCCCCGCCAGTTGGTCGGGTTGAACACGCCCGGCTCCAAACAGTTCGGGAACCCCTCGAACTTTTTGCCCCATCTCTCCCTAAATGCAGGCGCTTGCTGTATATTTTGGTCCGTCTGGAGCATTACTACCCCAAGCTGCACTTCTTCGCGGCCTGCCTCCCTGCGCAGCTGCAGGAGCAAATCCATATTCTCCTCAGCCTTGGCCAAGTCTAGCCTCATCATCTTCTGACGCATCTCGTCGGTAACGGCGTGTAGACTCATATGTAGGCTATAAAACGACCTATACGTAAATAGACGCTCAACGTGCTGGCGATTTAATAGGTTCCCATTTGTGTAGATAGTAAAGGCACCTGCGGCCTTGGCCTCTAACTTATCAGCGACGTAGAACAACTTGTCCGGCGCTAAAAAAGGCTCGGTTAGACCTGTGAAGATTACGTGGTTGATGGGGTGCTTCTCAAATAAAGCGTCAATAAGCTCAGTCTTCATAGAGCCAACAGCTCGAGGCCGCTCGTCTCCTGTGAATATGTTGGTCAGCGTTCTATCAGTACGAAGCCCGTGCCCATACGCACAGAAAGTGCAAGAGGCGTTACACGCCCCAGAAAGCTCTAGACCCACACCTGGAAACAAATAAGACATACCGCTAAGCCTTCTTCCTGAACAAGTACTCACTCGGGTCTTCATGCCACAACAACGTTAAACCATGCCCTGCCATGTATTTCTCCCACCCTACAGCCGTGTAGCTATAACCATCACTAAGGTCGTCAGAAAAAGGCACATTCTTAAATACATGACCGTAGTTATCAGGCCTAAAAGTACACTCTGTACAAAGTAAGTACCCATGTGGCCTCAAAACTCTGACTACTTCGGTGACTACTGCGGCTTTCCTAACTGCTCGGTTGTGCTGGAGCACGGCGGCAGTGAATACTAAATCAACAGAGCCCCCCTCCAAGCCAGTGGCTTCTGCAGGTGTGTGAATGAATGTACCGTCGGGACAGAGAAGTTTAGCACATTTAAGCATCTCAGCGTTTTGGTCAATACCTATATATTGGAATCCTTCAAAAAGATTATACCAGAGTGCGGGACCGCAGCCAAAGTCCGCTACATTTTTAACTTCATCCTTTAGTGAAAGTAGCTTAACACGCAGGGGGGTGTCTGCCAGAATATCGTGTTTTTTCAACCCCAGCTCAAAAAGCTCTCTTGCGTGATTGGTCCATACGTGTTCTTCTGTGGAATCAGCCATTCTGTACTCCTAATCATACTGGTTTTAGTCTAACTTCCTGTAGAATGTTAACCTGGGTGTCATAATCCCTTTCCCAGATACTAACTACAGAAAAACCCGCCTTTTTCATTCTACTCAGCTTCTTCAAAGTCTTGTTATAGAGGTCTTTAAACCTCATACCGTTGTGGGCGTTGGCACCCTCCCAGTACTTGGGAACCACCGGATTCCCATGCCAGTAGTCCCCCATAAATTCATAAACTGTATTAGTAGCAGCATCAAACCCATCTACCTTAAACACTCCGTATTTAGTATATAACAGGACTTCCCTTTTGGCGACACCTAGTAGGTCTAACCACGCGATAGCCTTATTAGAGGTAAATTGTGTAGCAGCACACTCAGGGCAGCCACGACCGTGCGTAGCTCTATTTGTTATGGAGGCCTTCCAACTGTGTCCGTTATCACAAAGCCACCAGGCCTTGGTATGTGTGCCAGACAAAAACCTTTCGGGACCCTCTTGATTTTTCTCATAATCCCACTGCTTACACAGAGTGGGATGAGTTACCAGCAGGTTGTTATCAGGGCACGCACGCTTCCTAGAGCAGTAAGGACACCCGCGGCCTAAAACTCGGTTGCACACAGTGGCCCTCCAAGAGTGCTTACCGCAAGTCCACCAGACCTTTTTACCAGAACCGAAGCTAATTTCCTCGGGCCCAAAGGTATTCTTACTGTAATCCCACTCCCTAGATAGTATAGGGTGTACAGATGTAAGCCTATTTAAATCACTCACTCGGCGGCCAGAACAATATGGGCACCCATGACCTGAAGAAACCCTCTCCATACCAGAGGCTTTCCACTCATGGCCCGAAGCACATTTCCACCAAAGCTTCTTGTCCGACTTGGAAATTACCTTGCTCGGTGGAAGAGAGTTTTTGTTCATGTCATACTCTGAAACCAAATCTGGCCTTACGCCCTCTATACTATTTTCAAAACAGGCCTTCTTGTTAGCGCAGTAAGGGCACCTGGTGCCGTTCTTAACTACAGACCTAATAGCTGCACGCCATGAGTGGCCTTTTATACAAACCCAATAAACCCTTTTTCCCGACCCCGCCGAAAAATAATTGGGCCCTGGAGTGTTTCTCGTATAATCCCAAAGATTTAGCACTTCGGAACTAAACACCTTTAATGTGGCAGCTGCTACCATTGTTTGTGCACATTACCTCTATTTTAAAGTACAATTAAGTAAAGAAAGCCATTTATATAATCCAGCACCAAGAACTTGAAACTCTTTCGTACTTGACTTTAGCAACCCATCTGCAATTTCGTATGTATTGTCCAATACGGAATCTGCGTACAATGATATATTGTCTAACTCCGTGCAAAGCCTCCTCGTAAGCATCAGCCCGGGGAATTCGTCCTGCAAATCTCGTCGGTTAGAGTGTGCATTACGTGCTTGTTTTACTACAGGAGACCCAAACCTAACCCAATAGTTGTAATCACGCATTACTCGTTGGCACACTAGAGACTGCCAAATATCGTCATACCTGCCTATCTTGGTACCGCAAGCTTCGAAGTACATAGGATACAAAAATAGCAAAGGGAACAGTGTAGAGTGCACCGCAGTATTCTGAGAATTAAAAGGGTGATATCGGGCCCCAGAAACAAAAGCGCTGCCTGTAGTTAGTAATTTAGATTTTAATCCTGGGTGCAGTATTCTATCGTAAGCGTTGACGTCAGGGTCCCCCACCCAAAGACCTGCATTAACCATAACACGTGCTTCTTTTGGTACCACATTAATAACTACAGGTTGCCTCTCAGGCTTGAAGCACACACCACGGTGAAACACATTAATACAATTTGCGTGTAATTCGCAGTTATAACGCAACCCAGCAGCCTGTACAGGGTCTCCTACGGATGGAGCTTTATCGGGAAGCACATCTAACTGTTTGATGTGCTCGTTTAGCCAGTCCCCCTCCGGAAAGTTGTCATCATCTACAGAAACAACTGCGCTTGGAGATAACTCACGAATTGCGTACAAATACCCAAAATTTCTACGCTGTATTGAGTCAAGGGGAACTAGAAGTGGGTCTTTAAAGTATCTAAGTTGGGTAGGAAAATCCAAAATGTGTATAGAGGGGGGTAAGGTTTGCTTGTTTAATACGGGGGCTGTTTTCCTATCTAACACCACTACAAAATCTGCGTCAGATATGTACTCGGAATATATGTCTAAAAAAGACGCAACCGCGTTGATAGTAGTAGTGATAACTGCTGGTCGCATCAATGCCTCCCGAGAATCAAATAAAAAATTTATACGTAGAATCGTAATCTATAAAGTGTTCAAATATCTCATTGTGTGGTGTGTATGTACAACGAGGGCATCGGCTCAGATTGATGTTCTTCATAATTTCGAAATGCTTTTCAGATGACCACACAGCTGTTATCTCCTCCAGCTTAGTGAATCTAACCAAATTCAACGTGGGGTCCCCTCTGCGGTCACAACAAAGGCCAACTGTGTTATCAGGCTGGATAACACAAGTCATCCCCACAGCCTTGCACTTAGTAAAAGAGTTGGTGATGCCCCACGAAGGGGAAAACTTATGTGTAACCCCAAACACTCTAAAGGAGGCGTCCTCAAAATCGCTACGAGCATTCTCAAGTTGAGTTGACGCATCACTTATATCCGTACTACTAAACAAATCCGGGCAGTCCAGAGCATCCCAGGTTTTTCCTGCTGGCCTAAAATGGAAATAAGTGCACCCCAAACCTTTAGCTATAGAGACAGCTTTATAGATAGTATCTAGGTTGTAGGGGTGCCCCAAAAATTTATATGTTATTTCTAGGGAAGGAAAGGCCCCCCGAAGCTTTTTAATGTTTGCAAGCACACGCCCAAACGCTGTTTTACCAACACCCTTCAAACTAGAAAAACTTTTGGCGGTACCCGCGTCTACAGAAACACCAACCCACTCACACCTACCCAACGCTTTTAAATGTTTAGTTAATCGTGTACCATTTGTAACAACCCCAACCTGTATTCCAACATCTACCAATCCATCCACCAGATTACTAAACTTTGTGTGTAAAGTTGGCTCACCCCCTCCAGCTATACACACAGCACGCACACCCCACTTTTGTAAAAATAAAGGCAATTCGCTCACTAAGTAATCACTGTACATATCTGAGGAGGTTCTCATCTTAGCTGCTGCGTTACAGTAGGTACATTTGAAATTGCAAACGTTAGACGGGTCTAAAGTAACTAAAATAGGAGGGGGTATCTTACCTTCCTTAATACTGGCCCAGTATGCTGCATGGTAGATGAGTTTATAAGAATTAAACGGATTGTATTTAAAGCTCCATTCCATGCCTACATCACCTGGCATAATAAGCCTCCTTAGAAGCTATAACTTATAGTTAGTGCGTACAACTCAAACCTATACTCGTCTATAATACTCGATACTATCGAGCAGCCCGCTTTTCAAGTCTATATACGGTTCCCACCCCAGCGCCCTCAACTTAGAGGCATCAATATACTGTGTTTCAATCTCTTTGAAATTTGAAACCTTATCCTCAATCACAGGTTCGATATTTAACCCCATCAACTTAACTATTTCCTTAATAACATCTAGGATACGATAGTACCCGGAGCCCCCAACACAGTATGCTTCTCCGGGGGCGCCCCTTTTAGCAATAATGTTAAAAGCAGAAACTACATCATCGATATGAATAAACTCTCTTACATAATTATGAACCCCATTGTACAGTACTGGGGCCTCCCCACGACTAAGCAGGGTGATAGACCGAGGAATAAGCCTTGACAGGTTCTGGTCTCCAGGACCATAAACGTTACTGCACCGCGCCACTTTTACCGGAACACCATAGTTATGAAAATAGCTTCTAGAGACTATGTCCTGACAGGTCTTGGAGGCTTCGTAAGTAAAAAGGGGTGATAGCGGCGTATCTTCGTTATACGGAACGGGAGCATGCCCATACGCCTTATCTGATGTACTTACAACAACTGACTTAACAGTATTCTTACCTACGGTACGGCACGCCTCAAGGAGGTTCACGGTTCCCATCACGTTGATGTCATATGCAGACACGGGGTCGTTAGAGCACACACGTACGATGGACTGTGCTGCAAGGTGATATATGTCATTAATTTCATAGTCCCCCACCACCCTCCGACAAAAACCATAATCTCGTATATCCCCATACACCATATGGTCAACAGGCGCCTCCTCGGCCGCATGCTTATCGAACCCGAGGCCAACCACGTTAACTGTGCTGTCCAAGTTAAAACACTTTGCGAGGGCGGCACCAATAAAACCATTGACACCTGTAATCAAAACATTAGGCATAATAACCTCCAAAAACCTATACTAAATATAAGCTAAAGCCAGCAAAGGGTGAGGTTATCACCACGAAAATGACTGCCCCGATAACATATTGTGGTACCTGCGTAAGTCACCCCGCTGGTATGTTTTTGGGTTCTGCTTAACTGCCTCAACATAAACGTGGCAATCAGCCCTATCTGCCCATTCCTCAGGCAGTTCTCGTTCTGTTTTATACCCAACAGCTTCATAATGGTTGTTGTCTAGAACAAACTTAGTAGGCAAAAACCCTGCTTTCATTAACAACGCAAACATCTGCCGAGGAGTGGGGCAGATGGTGTGATGTAGCCATGAATCCGCTGAATTGGTTCTTGAATCAGGTGTCTCCATATAAAGACTGCCTCCAGTTCGTAATACTCTGTTAACCTCAAGCAAAAAAATAACAGGGGCGTACGTGTGCTCAAATACCTGAAAAGCAGCTACCATATCAAACTCCTCAACACCCCAAGGCAGCATGTGCAGGTCGCACACAACTGGGTACTCACCAACTACTTCGTTAGCGAACTTCTGATTCCTTTTGCCCAGTGTCACGCCTTCTACACGATTAGCACCAAACTCGCGGAGCGCCTTCATCTCCCTCCCAGTGCCAGTACCCAGGACCAAAACGTCTTTGCCCGAGGCCTCTGGGCAGACTACATCAACCAACCGGGTGCCCTGGCCAACCACATAATCATCAATATCCGTGCCGTTCTGGGTATTGATAAGAAACCGGGCTGCCCTCGCTAGAGAGCTGAGCTGCTCGGCTGTATGTACGTACTCCTCCCACAGCAGCTGTTGGTTTTGCTGGTTGAACCCAGCCTTGTCCTCTTGAAGAACGGTGCTCTCCACCGACGTAAATTTAACCATCATAGACTCCTTAAAAAGACATCAACTTAATGCCAGTGCACTCACCACAAATACTATGCGGAATAGAAGCAACATCGCCTTTCACGACACCCAGCAGCTCCCTCCTATTAAAGTACCGCTCTAGGGCGACGTCATCAAGAACATGCCCACAAACTGCCTGAGCATTATAGCAGCAATGGTACAAATATCCATCCACGCTAACTGTAGGGTACGTCCCATCCCATTGGTCGCAATAGCGGCTCCCGTGTGCCCGCATTCCGGGAAAATGGGCTTGGCCAGCCCAATTGGTGGGGTTGAAAACACCAGGCTCATTACAGTTGCTGTACTGAGAGAATACCTGGGACCACTTCGACCTGAATGCGTGGTCTTGGTGAAAACTTTGAACAGTTAGAATCATGCAAACACCAACACGCACGTTTTCCTCACACCCAGCTTCGCGGCGCATCTCCAACAACCTGAGAAGGTTGCTTTCGGCGGGAAAGAGGGGGTTACCCATAACCTCTTCCCTGACCTCTGTCGTAACAGCATTCAAACTGATATGGATACTTTTAAACCCTTTGTATGTTAGCAGTCGCTCAATTATATCCTCTGTCATTAAAGCACCGTTCGAGTAGATAGCAAACGCGCCGCCCTTTGCTTCGAGCTTGTCCGCGATATAAAAAACGCGGTCGGGCGCTAGAAAGGGCTCAGAAAGGCCCGTAAAAATAACCGACCCTAAGGGGTGCTTCTCAAAAATAGCGTCGATGAGCGATAGCTCAATCTTACCCGCGGGCCTATCGTGGACCTCACCCGTGAAAATATCGGTAAGAGCACGGTTCGTTCGATGGCCATGCCCGTACACACAAAACGAACAGGAAGCATTGCATGTCCCGACTACTTCAAGACCTATTCCAGGAAACAAATGTGCCATTTTAGAACTCCTTAACTAAACACTGTGGAGTACCCCAGGTGCTGTCATTTAGCGTTATATCCGCTTTGTAATTAACAGTGGCCGTGGGGGCTGCCTTCGGTATAAACGTGTGGGGGGTAACCAAGTAGTTCCCCATATGTAAAACGCACAAAGATGGGCAGTACAGCAGAACACCCTTCTGAGACCTGACCCTACCGTAAAAATTACCCTCGGCGCCGCCCCAACCATTAGCGCCTTCAAAATATCCTTGCATGTGTTTTGCCATGTCTGTGGGATACCCACACCCAAAATCAGCGTCCCTCCTATTGTAGTGCGTGTAGCTCAAAGCATTAAAATCTGCGATGTTTAACCAATTGATTATCTCTTGAGCGCGTGCGGTAGAGTCGTGGGTATGAGCAGCTCCCCCATACTCACAGGCATGAGCGATAGCAAATGGTAGGCAAAATAGCACAAAGTTTTGATTTCGAGCTTTAGCTCCAGTAAAAGTAGCCGCGTATGTACTTAGGAACTCTTTACCAACAGGCATCACATCGCACTCATTCAGAATCGTCAGGCCACCGTCAGTGGCCCTCCGCAGCCCCACGTTCCACCGAATGTTGGGGCAGCCCGTGTCGGAAACAGTGTACGCCTCAATGTTCAAACCGTACGTGTCCGCGGCAGCCTTAGCTATCTCTGCGGGGGAAGGAATGCCGAGGACCTGGTAGTCGGTTGAGGAGCTGTCGGTCAGGATGATACGAAACTTGTCTTTGGGGTAATCCTGCGCAGCGTACTGGCTGAACAGAAGCGGCAGGTAGCCGGTCTTGTTCCAGTTGCCTACGACGACTGTGATGGGGGTGAGGGGGCTCGCCTGCGGGCCCACATGCAGGTCGCCCCTCGATGCTGCTGGTGGACAAGAGGCTGTAACAACTGCCCTGTTAAAAACGGACGTTGGGAAAATAACTGGTGTACCCATCGTTAACTCCTACCCTACCTGGCGCGCGACCAGCATACCGGTTGTGGTACCCAGTTCAAACCATTCGTATCCTAGGGCCTTCAAGAGCGGCACCATCTCCACCCACTTAACAGAGTTTGGGTTATGGATGTCGTCCACTAAAACTATGTGAGAGGGCTTTAGGTGCCTCTCGATAGCCCTATACTCGTTTACCATATGTGGAGGGTCAAACTCTTTAGAGTCTAGGCAAAGCAGGTCGATGCCGCCTGTCTTATCAAACGGGTACTTCGCCAACTGCTCAACACTATCACCAAGGACGAACTCCACAGGAGAAGACGCGCCACAAAGTGCTCGAGCGAAGTTCTGATGTTCTTCATCAATATCAAAAGATACCAATCGGCCACCTGTGCGGCTACACAAACTGGCTAGATTATTCGTAGTAGTGAGAACCAAGTCGGCGCCGGCGCCTGTGTACGTAGTACCGGTCTCTACACATAACGGGCTGAGGCACCAACTGGAGGACTCAAAAAAAGCGCAAAGGCTGGCAAAGGTTGCCGGCTTGTTACCAAGTACACAATTTGCTGTCCAACTAATGTGCTCACTCGCCAAAATACACCTCCCCACTGTAGAAATCGAGAACCCCTGGAGGATGCACGGATAACGGAGCAGAGGTCTTGAAAAATTCCCCCACACTCACAAGCTCTGCGTCCTCCGCGCCTTCCTCAAAGTTATTGTTCTTGCCCAACACGTAATCACTCAACGGAATGTACGTCCCGCCGTCGTGAAACAATGAGTCAAGCGTATTTAGGCGCCGCGCAATTGCTTTTGTGTCTCCAACCCTGGAGTAATGGTAAATCCTGCACACCTCTGGGGGTACCCGTACTGTAGGGATATCCCGGGTAAAAGCAGCGAACATGCCATCCCCGAGCACTCGAAACTCTGAGAGATTCCCCATACGCCCAATCGAAAACGTCCACGTCTTGTTAACGGTTTTTAGGTCACCCCAGAAGTACGTACGCTGCAGCTCCATATTGAACTTGCCAAGCTTAGGCTTTAGCCTCTCTACCTCTGCTGGGTTAACTACCTCGTCGGCCTGCACGTATAGTACATGCTCGAAGCCGCTATTAGCGGCCTCGTGAGCACACATATTCGCTCTGTGGGCTAGGTCAACACCGTTTGTCACTGACCAGTCCCACGCTGTTGGTAGCACCACCACGCGCTCACCGAAAGACAGAAGCCTGGTTAGAGTATCGTCCCTGTTCTCTGCCTCAGTGTTGACAAACACCTTGTCACAGCACCCCAATAGGTTCTGAATGCAAACCTCAAAAGGGTAACCAAGCTCTATACCGTTAGCAACTAAAGTGATTCCTGCTAACATTTGTCGTCCATAGGTGCTACAGCAGGAACATTCCGCACAACTCCATCCGCGACATCCTTGCCGTACAGCTCCTTATACAAGACATTTCTAGCTGCCAATACTGACCCCTGCTTAAAAACATCCTGAAAGTGCTCAATGTGTGGGCCATCCGCTGCCTTAGCAGGCTTCCCTCCCAAACAGTCCAGGCGCTCGTGTACCCTATTTTTGTACACGTTGAGGGGGGACCGTCTGAGTAGCCTGTACTGCCTATCTGGGTACGCCCCTAGTTCCACCTGTTTCGTTCGCTCCAAATCAGCCCAACGCCTGCGGGGAAGCCCCCAAGCGGGAACAGTCTTATCACTCAATAAGCCTCTCAACATATGCAGTTCCTCGGGCGCAATAATTTCATCAGTATCCAGCCCCAAAACCCAAGGCTGCGTACCCAAAAGAGCAGTCACTGTCCTGATGCTACCGAAATCCGTAAAACCAACTCTATACACACGCGCTCCAAAACTCTCAGCGATTGCTATCGTACTGTCGGTGGAACCTGTATCTACAACAACAGTCTCTTCAACTAAATCGTGTACACTTTTCAAGGGCAGGTGAATAGAGTCTTCGTTATTCTTAGCAAAAATAGCCAAGGTCAGTGGAAGCTTACCAGTTTCCTGCCTGTCAACGTACTCCACAACCTCATCTTCATACGCAACACATATAGCATCTACTACATCTTTCGTAGTGGCCCTCTTCTTAATCAAGTATTCTAGCTCAAACAACGAGGGGTCGCGACCTAACATAGTGTTGTACACCGCACGAATGGCGCTTCTATAAACCTCTTTGGCCAACTGTTCAGCATCAAATACCATAAGTACTCCTACTCTAACCCTCTAGCCTTCATAATACTACTTACTCTACTCATAATTCTAGCTACTATAGCCTTAGCCGAAAACTTCTCAGCGATATTATCCCTAAGTTTAAGAGCCTTTTCTACCGCCTCATCATAATTTTTCACTACGTGCTGCATTGCCTCTATAACCCGGGGCTCGCAGGGGTCGTACCAAACGCCCGTACCTAGGTACCAGTTGTTGAAGCTGCTCATACCTTTAACTAGAGATTCCTGGGAAGGGATAAGGTAGCAAAGCTCTTCTTCCAGGAATTCAAGAACACCCCCAGCGCC
>Ga0180009_10000618_pt1 | contig 47837 bp, 36 predicted proteins | sample OS_PC_MetaG_FD_123537 | JGI IMG/M metagenome (GOLD analysis project Ga0180009, IMG submission 123537) | Groundwater microbial communities from the Aspo Hard Rock Laboratory (HRL) deep subsurface site, Sweden - OS_PC_MetaG | ecosystem: Environmental > Aquatic > Deep subsurface > Groundwater...
ATAGAAGTTGTGGCGAGTCGGGAGGAGCGTGAGCGAGTGTTTCAGGAGGCTTACCTAAGTTTAAAAACAGATTGCCGAAGAATAATTGAAATGATAATCAACGGATGCGACATAAAAGAAATTACCGAATTTATGAACTATGCTTCAATAAAGTATGCCTTCAGAAAACGACAGCAATGCAGGGAAAGGTTATTGGAGACAATAAAATCAGAATTAATCACTAAATATCAAAAACAATGAAAGAACTCAACAAGGACAATCAGATTGACCGTTATGTTACAGGTAAGCTGGAGGATGCGGAGCTATGGGAATTTCAACATGAAATGGAAAACGACCCAAAACTAGCGGAGGAAGTAAAGTTGCGTGCCGAAATCTATCGCTCGCTAGCCGATACACAAAAAATTAAATTACGCGAAAACCTTAAGGCATTAAGAAAGGAGAACAAGTCAGGCTTGCGTTTCCTGCAATCGTGGAAAGTTCGTGCCATAGCCGCAAGCATAGCCGTTTTGCTGCTTGTTGGAGCCGGACTCACTACTTCCATATTCAGGACTACAGATAACCAGGATCTTTATGCAGCCTACTTCAATCCTGAATCTTCACTGCTCTCAGTTCGTTCAGGAAGTGCAAGCGACAATACCTCGCTGAATCTTGGAATGCTTTCCTACGACCAGGGACAGTACGATGAAAGTATCGAAATTTTTAAATCCATCCCCGACAACATTGTAGCACGGTTGTACTGCGGATTGGCTTATATGAACGTGAAAAACTACGAAGCAGCAATTGATGAGTTTAACCATGTGCTATCACATGGCGACAACTTGTTTACCGACCAGGCAGAGTGGAATATTGGGCTCAGTTACTTGGCAGACAACAAAATTGATGAAGCGAAAAAAACCTTTGCAAGCATAGCGGGTGAAAAAGGTGCTTACCAACAAAAGGCATCTGATTTACTCAAAGAGTTGAAAAACAGGCATTGACCTTCTTACGCAAGCATATGGGCTGGGGGATCGGAAACGACAGTTTCTGATCCCCTTTTTGGTTGGTGGTGGATCGATAAATCTTCCTATTTTTGCCGCTTAATAAGAAATACAACTAATCATGGAGATGCCCAGCAAATACAATCCGGCGACTACTGAGGATCGGTGGTATCAGCATTGGATGCGTAAAAAGTACTTTCATTCTGAACCTGACAATCGAGAGCCTTTTACTATCGTCATCCCTCCTCCAAATGTTACCGGCGTGTTGCATATGGGCCACATGCTCAACAATACCATCCAGGATGTGCTGATTCGTCGCGCGCGTATGTCGGGCAAGAATGCCTGCTGGGTTCCGGGAACCGATCATGCATCAATCGCTACCGAGGCCAAAGTAGTGAATAAACTTAAAGCTCAGGGGATTGATAAATCGAAACTTACCCGCGAAGAGTTTATGACCCACGCCTGGGAGTGGAAAGAAAAACATGGCGGCATTATTCTGGAACAACTTAAAAAGCTTGGGGCAAGCTGCGATTGGGATAGGACAGCTTTCACAATGGATGAATCACTCTACGAATCTGTTATTGATGTGTTTATCGATCTGTATAACAAAGGGCTGATATACCGTGGCGTGAGGATGGTTAACTGGGATCCGGGTGCGAAAACTGCTGTTTCCGATGAGGAGGTTATCTACAAAGAGGTTAAGTCCAAGCTCTATTACCTGCGCTACAAGCTTGAAAATGAAGATGATTATATTCAGATCGCGACCACCCGCCCGGAAACTATCCTGGGAGATACCGGTGTTTGCGTTCACCCTGAAGATGAGCGCTACTTTAAATATCATGGTAAAAAAGTGATAGTGCCTTTGATTAACCGTGCTGTGCCGGTTATTCTGGATGAGTATGTCGACCGCGAATTTGGAACGGGAGCGCTGAAAGTTACTCCATCGCATGACATCAATGACTACGAGTTGGGTATTAAACACAAACTTGAAGCCATCGACATTTTCAATGACGATGGTACTTTGCATCCCAGAGCGGAATTGTACATCGGGATGGATCGGTTCGAGGTGCGGAAAGTCATTGTGGTAGATTTGGAGAAATCAGGTAACCTGGTAAAAACAGAAGATTATATAAACAAGGTTGGGTACTCTGAGCGAACAGATGAAGTAATCGAGCCTAAATTGTCGTTGCAGTGGTTTTTGAAAATGAGCGAGTTGGCTAAACCCGCCCTCGAGGTGGTGATGTCGGATGAAATCACTTTCTATCCTGCAAAATTTAAAAATACCTACCGCCATTGGATGGAGAACGTACGCGACTGGAACATAAGCAGGCAGCTCTGGTGGGGTCAGCAGATTCCGGTTTATTACCTGAAGAATGGCGAAATGGTAGTGGCCAAATCAGCGGAGGAAGCTCTGCAAAAAGCGCGGACTGAATTCAACCGACCCGATCTGCAACCAGACGATTTGAAACAGGATGAAGATGTTATGGACACCTGGTTCTCGTCATGGCTTTGGCCAATCAGCGTTTTTGATGGGATAAGAAACCCGGATAACGATGAAATAAAATATTACTATCCTACCAACGATCTGATCACCGCTCCCGACATCATTTTCTTTTGGGTAGCACGTATGATCATGGCCGGATTAGAATACCGACAGCAAATTCCTTTCTCAAGTGTGTATTTCACTGGCATAGTCCGCGATAAAATCGGACGGAAAATGTCGAAAACACTTGGTAACTCTCCTGATCCTCTTGATTTAATAGCTGAGTTCGGTGCTGATAGTGTTCGCGTAGGCATGTTGCTTACTGCGCCTGCCGGAAACGACCTTCCCTTCGATCCCTCTCTCATCGAGCAAGGGCGGAATTTTAGCAACAAAATTTGGAATGCGCTGCGTTTGATCAAAGGATGGGAAATCGATCCCACCCTTTCGGCTACCGAGAATAACAGGTTAGGCATACTCTGGTTTGAAAATCGATTGAACAAAGAATTGGCCACCATCGAAGATCATTTTACCAAATACAGGATTTCGGATGCGCTGATGGCAACCTATAAGCTTATTTGGGATGATTTCTGTAGCTGGTATCTCGAAATCGTAAAGCCTGCCTACCAACAACCTATTGATGTACAAACCCTGGAAGCTACGATCGGTTTTTTTGAAAAGCTGATGAAGATGCTGCATCCTTTTATGCCTTTTATCACCGAGGAGGTATGGCATTTGCTACGCGATCGACAGGAGAACGACGACATCATTATTGCTGAAATGCCTCGTTCGCAAAGCTTTGACGATAGTCTGCATGTTGCTTTTGGCCGTGCTGAACAAATTCTGGGGGGAGTTAGGGCCATACGTAAAGAAAAAAACATTCCTCAAAAAGATCCTGTTACTTTAATGGTGCAGCACGGCGAGGAGTCGGCCTGTCGTTTTTATCCGGTGGTGGCCAAACTTGGTAATGTTGATCAGATTGTGTTTGTGGATCAAAAGCCCGAGGCCTGTGTGAGCTTTATTGTAGGAGCACAAGAGTTTTATATTCCGCTTGTGGTGGAATTAAACGTAGAAGAAGAAATGGCTAAGCTCGAAGAAGAGCTGAAGTATACCCGTGGTTTTTTGAAATCGGTGATGGCTAAATTGTCGAATGAGCGTTTTGTGAACAGCGCTCCGGCTGCTGTTGTTGAAAAGGAACGACAGAAACAAGCCGATGCCGAAGCCAGACAATCAGTTATCGAGGATCAGTTGTCTGAATTAAGAAAAGCTAAGTAATCAAATCGCAACGGCGCATTAACTGATGCGACCTAAAGTCTTTATTCAAATCAGATGGATTCGGATTTATTAACAAAAAGAAATGGCATCCCACACAGGAACCTATAAAATGTGTTAAAAATGGAACTTACCTTTTTTAATATAAGTCAGGTTTTACTACTTTCGCACACATTAACTCATGATAAAGAGCGCCTCGCATGAAAAATTTTAAACGAATTAATGACTATTTAGGTTGGTTGGTTTTTGCCATAGCCACCACGGTGTATTTTTTAACCCTCGAACCGACAGCCAGTTGGTGGGATTGTGGCGAGTACATTGCAACTGCTTACAAATTGCAGGTGGGTCACCCTCCGGGAGCTCCTTTGTTTCAGTTGCTTGGAAGATTTTTTTCAATGTTTGCCGGTGGTGATGTAGAAATGGTGGCTTACATGGTAAACGTCATGTCGGCCTTATCAAGTAGTTTCACCATTTTATTCTTGTTCTGGACCATCACCATGCTGGCCAAAAAGCTGATGGCAAATCATGAGAGTGGAGAAATGACGCAAGGTCAAAGTCTGGCCGTTTTGGGCGCAGGACTTGTTGGCTCATTAGCCTACACATTCAGCGATTCGTTTTGGTTTTCAGCGGTAGAAGGCGAGGTGTATGCCATGTCTTCCTTTTTTACTGCGGTGGTTTTTTGGGCCATCCTGCGGTGGGAAGAAGTTGCTGACAAGCGTACCGGTTACAGGTGGTTGTTGCTCATCGCATTTATAATTGGGTTGTCAATAGGCGTTCACTTGCTTAATTTATTGGCTATTCCGGCTATTGTTTACGTGTATTATTACAAAAAATATACCCCGTCTACCAAAGGCTTTTTACTCGCCGGCATCATTTCTTTGTTGATTTTGGTGGCCATCATGTACATCATCATCCCGGGATAGTCGATCTGGCTGGAGGTTTTGAGCTGTTTTTTGTCAATACTGTAGGGATGCCTTTTAATTCGGGGACAATTATCTATTTCCTGATTATAACAGCCGCCATTGTTTTTGGTCTATTATATACGCACAAAACAAATAAAACCGCCCTTAATACAGCTATTCTGGCGCTTACCTTTATTCTTATCGGATACTCATCGTTTTTTATGCTGGTTATCAGGGCCAATGCCAATACCCCCATCAACGAAAACGCGCCAAAGGATGCCATCAGCCTGCTCTCGTATTTAAACCGCGAACAATACGGCACTTGGCCTATATTTCATGGTCAGTATTATAATGCACCCGTAGTGAAACATGGTGATGGCAATCCGATTTACGTAAAGGATGCGGCCAAAGGAAAATATGTGATCAAAGATGACCGTAAGGGCACTGTGCCTGTTTATGATGAACGTTTCACGACGGTTTTTCCACGCATGTGGAGTGACCAAAAACCCGAACATATTCGCTTGTACAAGCATTTTGGCGATGTAAAAGGTGTTCCTATACGGGTGACAAATGCCGAAGGTGAACCTGAAGTGGTTTACAAACCGACATTTGGTGAAAATTTACGTTTCTTCTTTACCTACCAGGTGAGTCATATGTATTTGCGTTATTTCATGTGGAATTTCGCCGGAAGACAAAACGACATTGAAAGTCAGGGTGAAATCGACCACGGAAACTGGATCAGTGGAATCGGGTTTATCGATGCCTGGCGTCTGGGCGACCAAAATAACCTCCCCGACAGCATGAAGAATCCTGCCCGTGCCACCTTCTTTTTCCTGCCATTGATTTTAGGCCTTCTTGGTTTTATTTTTCAACTTAACAAAAGCACCAAAGACACATGGGTGGTCAGTTTGCTTTTCATCATGACAGGTTTTGCCATTATTATTTATCTCAACCAACAACCCTTGCAACCTCGTGAGCGTGACTATGCTTATGCCGGTTCATTTTACGCGTTTGCCATCTGGATCGGGTTGGGAGTACTTTCGTTATACAGCTGGATGGAGAAGGTAATGTCGAATAAAACAGCTGCGGCTGTAGCAGTTACAGCGGTGGCTTTGCTTGCTGTTCCCGTTTTGATGGCCCAGCAAGGATGGGAAGGTCATAACCGTTCAGGAAAATATGCTGCCCGTGATTTTGCACGTATGTACCTGGAATCGTGTGCCCCCAATGCCATATTGTTTACCAACGGCGATAACGATACCTTTCCTCTTTGGTATGTCCAGGAGGTAGAAGGGGTGCGAACCGATGTAAGGGTTGTAAACTATATGCTTTCATCGGGTGATTGGTATGTTGATCAGATGGGACGCAAAGTGTACGAATCTGACAGGCTGCCTTTGTCTATCGATCAGGATTTCTATAATAAAAAGGCCAATTATGTACCACTGTTTGAACGTTTAGATACGGCCGAATTGAAGGATGCTATAGAGTTTATAAAAGATCCGGGAAAAGGCTCGAAAGTGCCGCTACAGAATGGCGACTGGATTGATTATCTGCCTGCACGTAATCTGACCTATACCGTGGATAAAGAGGCAGCGGTACGGACAGGTACGGTTGCTCCCGAAGACAGTGACAAAATTGTTGATGTCATATCGTGGCGTGTTGCCCAAAATGGTTTGTTCAGAAACGACCTGATGTTGCTTGATCTGATTGCCAACAACAACTGGGAGCGCCCCATCTATTTTGCTAATCCGAGCAGTGTAAGCAAAGTGCTCAATGTGGACAAATATTGCCACCAGGAAGGCGTTGTTTATCGCTTTAAACCAACACCAGCCGATGAATACATCAAACGGGTTGGAGGAGTTGATGCGGATAGAACTTATGAAGTGCTGATGAGCGAAAACGCAAGCTGGGGACGATTGAACGAGGAAGAGGTTGTCGTGGACCGCGAGAGTGCCAGAAATTCAGGGATGGCAAAACAGAACTATGTGCGGTTGGCTCAGGCCCTGATGAACCAGGGCAGGAAAGATTCGGCTGTTGCTGTTTTAGACCGCGGAATCGAGTTTTTCCCACCTGAGAAGTTCCCGTTCGATTATTACATGCTGTCATGGGCTGAATTTTACTACGAGGCCGGCGCAACGGATAGAGGCAACGATGTAGCCAGGAAGCTTACCGAGAGGTATGCTCAGGATTTGGCTTATTACAGCGCACTCCCCGATAAGTTCGCCTCCTATTATCAGGACAATGTGCAGGAAGCTATGGCTGTGTTGCAGCGACTGATGCAAATGACCGAACGATATAAACAGGAGGAGTTGGGTAAAGAAATTGAAAAAACCTTCTACGATAACATGACTTCTCTGCAATTGCAATAAAAGGTCATTACTAAAAATAAAAATCCCCGGTTTTATTTGCCATATAAGCAATAAAACCGGGTTTTTTTGTCTAGTAAAACGATTAGCCTCTCTTGTCAGCAAGCTGACGTCCGGCATGCAAGGCTTTTAAATTCATCTTAACCATATCGTCTCCTTTTTTAGCAAAAATTGACTCGATAGCTTTTTCAAAACTTTCTGGTTTTATGCCCAGGTAGGGCAGGGCTGCTCCCAACACCACGATGTTGGCGGCTTTTATCGAACCCTGTTCTTTGGCTACTTTCTCGGCGTCAATGGTAACGTTATGAGGGAGATTCCAGATTTCGTTGAGAATAACTTCCAGATCGGGATACTCAGGTATGTTGACAAAGGGATTCATGGAAGTGATAATCCACCCCGTTTCTTTGTTTAACATGTTGACATATCTGAGCGACTCCATTGGTTCAACAGAAATTACCAGGTCGGCTTTGCCTTCAGGAATCAGATCAGAGGCGATTGGGTTCGACGAGATACGCAAATGCGATTGTACATCGCCACCCCGCTGACTCATGCCGTGCACTTCGGCTTGTTTAAGCTGCAAACCCTCTATCAATGCTGCCGTTCCGATAACCGTGGCAATGGTTAGAATTCCTTGTCCGCCAACACCGGCCAATATGATATCTTTTTTCATGTATGTATTTTTTTCTGTTTAAGCGATTTCTTTATTTCTTATTCGTTTGATAAAGAACTAATTACCAGCCTCTTTTTTCTGAAGCGCTTTTAATTTCATTCTTCTTCCCAGTGTCTGAATACATTCACGCCGGGCAATAATCACGGATACACCCATGTATTCCAGTTCCTCCAGCATGATTTTCACATTTTCTTCATGGTTTCTTCTCAGCGGAATAATTACACGAATATGCTCTTCGTCTACGCCCAAACCTTTCACAATATCATCTACCCTTCCATGGGCTGATGAATCCTGACCACCTGTCATACCTGTGGTGGCATTGTCGAGGATAAGCACCAGGATTGGAGAATTATTGTTTACGGCGTCAAGCAAGCCTGTCATACCCGAATGGGTGAAAGTTGAATCGCCAATGGCGGCAACGGCAGGCACAAGTCCTGCATCGGCTGCACCCACAGCCATGGTGATTGAAGCGCCCATGTCCACGCAACTGTTGATGGATTCGAGGGGCTTCAAAGCGCTAAGTGTGTAACATCCGATATCGGAAAAAACCCGTCCTGATGAATACCGGGCGAGGGCTTCATTTAATGCCAGGAAACTGTCGGTATGCGAACATCCCTCGCACAACGAAGGCGGGCGTCCCTGTAATATTTTGGGCTGTTGGAATCCTTCGCTCACAGGAAGACCAATGGCCTTGGCTACGATATTTGGGTTAAGTTCACCGGCAGCGGGAACGGTTCCATCCATACGTCCCATAATTTTTTTGCCCCTGTTCAGGTAGCCTTTAAGCAATTCCTCAAAAACAGGATATCCATCTTCCAAAACCAGAATTTCATCCGAGGTGTCGTAAAGTTTTTCAACCAGCTCATGAGGCACCGGATACTGGCCAATTTTAAGTACAGAAAATGGAACCTGATGGTTTTCAAAGTTCTCCATCAGGTAGTTATACGCCAAACCACAGGCAATAATGCCTAAAGTGGTGTCTGATCCCTGAATCAGTGTGTTAAAGCCTGATTGGGCGGCATCGGCCTCAAATTGAGCCTGTTTACCGAGAAGTAAATTGTATTGTCTACGAGCGATTGAGGGCAGCAGAACAAATTGCTTCAGGTTTGAAGGCAACGACAGATCGTTTTGTTCTAAAATCTCTGCTCTTAATACGCCGGAGCGGGAGTGAGCCAGTCGGGTGGTTACCCTGATCAGTACTGGAGTTCCAAATTTTTCGGAAAGGGTGAAAGCATACCGGGTCATGTCGTAGGCTTCTTGTTGATTTGACGGCTCCAGAACGGGTATCATGGCAAACTTTCCGTAGAAACGTGAATCTTGTTCATTTTGCGATGAATGCATGCTGGGGTCATCGGCTGACAAAATTACCAATCCGCCGTTAGCTCCCGTGATGGCTGAATTTACAAAAGCATCGGCGGCTACATTTAATCCCACATGTTTCATGCAAACCAGTGCTTTTTTGCCAGCGTACGACATGCCGATGGCACTTTCCATGGCTGTTTTTTCGTTAGCTGACCAATTCGATCTGATATGGCGCTCTTTTGCCTCGGCTGAGGCCTGTATGTATTCGGTTATTTCGGTGGATGGAGTGCCGGGATAGGCATAAACACCCGATAATCCGGCGTCTATAGCTCCCTGAGCAATGGCCTCATCACCTAATAATAATAATTTTTGCATCGCTGTATCTTAAATGATTAAGTATATTATTTATGTTACAAAATTACCAAAATTGAAAGATTAAACTTATGACGGTTTTAATATATATCCATTTTAAATTGTAGAAAAGTCAAGATTTCAAACGTTTGTGTTTATGATAAACCATGTTAGGAAAAACTCAGCGTTATGCGTTCAATTCGTGCAGTTTTAACAGATGTTCCTGTAGGTTTATTTAGCACCTTTGCAAAATGAAAAGTTTTTCATTTTTAGGGTTCGACGAATGAATTTTCTTGCACATGCTCATCTGTCGGGTGAAAATGAGGCCTTGTTGTTTGGCAATTTTGTGGCCGACTCAATAAAAGGCCGTCAGCTGCAAAGCTATAGCCGGGGAATTGTTCAGGGGGTTCAGTTACACCGCACAATCGATGCTTTTACCGATCAGCATCCCCTGGTGCGAAGCAGTGTGGCAAGGGTTAAGCCTGATTTGGGAAGATACGCGGGCGTGGCTGTCGATATTTTTTATGACCATTTCCTAGCTCTGCATTGGAACCGTTATTCGGCAACGGATTTAACCGATTTTTCACTCTGGGTCTATCATGTGATGGGGAAATTTTTTTCAGTTTTGCCTCCACGCAGCCGGCGCATTTTACCTTATATGATCGCACAGAACTGGCTGGTTTCGTACAGCAACTTGTATGACCTCGAACGTGTTTTTCTCGGCATGGACCGACGAACCGCCTATAAATCTCAAATGGGTCGGGCTGTAGATGTAATGAGAAGCTACTACGTTGATTTACAGGAAGAATTTACCTTATTCTACCCCGACCTCCAATCGATGGTGAGTCAGGAGTTGCTCAGGTTGCATCGGGAAACTACCGAATAAATGTTTCAGATCTATCCGGGCCTACTGACACCATCTTAACCGGAACGCCGGTATTATCCTCAATAAACCTTACATAATTGCGCAGATTTTCGGGAAGCTCATCGTAAGTGCCCACATTGTCCAGTTGTTTGTTCCAACCTTCAAATTGGCTGAAAACAGGGTGGCAATCTGTTTGGGTGAGGTCGTAGGGCAATTCATCGGTCACCACATTGTTTATGTTGTAGTGTGTCGCTATTTCGATGGTTTTAAAGTTGTTCAGCACGTCGGCTTTCATCATCATAAGCTCCGTTACGCCATTCAGCATGATGGCATATTTCAGGGCGGGCAGGTCGATCCACCCGCAGCGTCTTGGTCTTCCGGTGGTGCTGCCAAATTCGTGGCCGGTATTGCGCAATTCGTCGCCTTGTTCATCGAGTAATTCGGTTGGAAAAGGCCCGCTTCCCACGCGTGTGCAGTAGGCTTTAAAGATGCCGATAACTTTTCCTACCGTTGAGGGAGCTATTCCCAGTCCGCTACAAACGCCTGCCGTTATCGTGTTTGAGGAAGTAACAAAGGGATAAGAACCAAAGTCGATGTCGAGCATGGTGCCTTGTGCACCTTCGGCAAGGATTTTCTTACCGGATTTAAGTTGTTGATTGATAAAATACTCGCTGTTTACTTTCTTAAGCGAAACCAGCGTTGACAGGGCGTTCATCCATTTTTGCTCATATTCGCCGAACGACATTCCCTCAATTTGAAAACTGTTTATGTCCTGATGGTACTGATGAACAATATCCAGGTGTTGCTTTAACAGGGAATCGTATTTTTCCCTGAACTGACTTTGCTCGATATCGCCCACGCGAATGCCATTACGGCTTGTTTTATCGGTGTAAGCCGGTCCGATGCCTTTGAGTGTAGAGCCTATTTTATGCTTACCCTTAGCACTTTCATACACGGCATCCAGCAGGCGGTGTGAGGGCAGAATGAGGTGCGCTTTACGCGAAACCAACAGGTTCTTGTGTACATCGATCCCTGCCTGTTTCAGGTTGGCGATTTCTTTTTCAAGCACATAAGGATCTATTATTACGCCATTTCCTATCAGGTTGGTGGTGTTGGCATTAAAAATGCCCGAAGGGATGGTGTGTAGGACGAATTTTTTTCCGTCAAACTCGATGGTGTGTCCCGCATTCGGCCCCCCCTGAAAGCGGGCGATAATATCGTAATGAGGAGTGAGTACGTCAACAACTTTACCTTTGCCTTCATCTCCCCACTGGAGACCTAAAAGAACATCTACTTTCATGCGATAAGTTTTATTAAGGGATGCCATGTTTGCCTGCTTACAGGATATACCATTTCACGATTAACCCCATTTGGCCTTTTGGTTTGCGTAAAAGTAATCATGGCAATTTCATTAGTTACACATTAAAAAACCCTGAGCGAACAGGGTTTATTTCAGTTGACAAAGATACTACTTTTGCGAAGCTTGCAAAAACAATGAGGTAAATATCTTATGAGGTTAGTCGCCGGATTCTTCATTCTTTTTGCACTTACCATAAAAGGTAAGGCTGTGGTAGGATACTTCAACTCCTAACAGCTCTTCAACGGCTTTTTGTATCTCCTGGATGCGGGGATCGCAGAATTCCAACACTTTACCATCTTCTATGCAAACAAAATGATCGTGTTGTTTGTATTTAAACGACCGCTCAAATTGAGCACAGTTGTTACCAAACTGGTGTTTGGTAACCAGGTTGCAATCCAGCAGCAGTTCGATGGTGTTGTAGAGCGTAGCCCTGCTCACCCTGTATTTATTGTTCTTCATACGGATGTACAAAGTCTCGATATCGAAATGCCCTTCGGTAGCATAAATCTCTTTTAAGATTGTATAACGCTCAGGGGTTTTGCGATGCCCTTTTGATTCCAGGTAATCAGTAAAAATTTTTTTTACTGACTCAAATGTGTCTTTTCTATTATTGAACTTCATCACCAACTCAGTTTGGGTGGTAAAAATACATATTTTTATTTTTATATGGTTTAATTACAAATAGATTTTTTTTAAATCTTTGAATTTTTCATGTAATTTTTTCGAGACGGGTAATTTTGATGATCTCATCCAGTTTTTTTAAACGCGAAATCAGCTTGTTCAAAGTTTCAGTATTTTCTATGTAAACAGTTGTATTTAAGTCGATAAGCCCTTCGGTACTCTTCAGGTTGAAGGACCTGATATTGATTTGAAACTCTTCGGTAATGATGCCTGAAACCTTGAGGATAAACCCCATGTTATCGGCTGCTTTTATGTTGAAACCGGCTAAAAATTTTATTCCTTCCTTTTGTTTCCATTTGGCTTTTACGATATTGTTGCCGTACTGCGACATCAGTTCAATTGCTTTTGGGCAGTCTACCTTGTGTACCTGAATGGGTTCGTTTGGAAACATCAGTCCCATCACATTGTCGCCGGGGATGGGATTACAACAATCGGAGGCAATGTATTCGCTTGTATTGAAATCTGACTTGTAGTTAATAGGCTGTTGTTCGGCAGTAGGATTTTCCGTATCCGCTCCTTTTGGTGAGGTGTTGGTGTTTTTGTTTTTCGAAAAAGGCGACCAGAAACTTCTGATCCAGCTTATCCTGGATTCGCTGGGATGGAGGATTTCTTTTATCTCCTTCAGTCCGATCATATCTTTGGCCACGTAGTAGTACAAATCGACTGAGCCTTTTATCCGGCTTCCGGCTACAATTTGCGCTATGGTGTTTTTGTTGTGTTCAATATTAAGCTGTTTCAGGATGGCGTCCATTTTACTCATGCCCTCGGCTCTGAAACTTTTTCGATCGTGTCGTATAGCGGCTTTAATGCGGGCCTTTGCTCTGGCCGTAACCACAAATTTAAACCAGTCATCGCGAGGTTTTTGCACTTTGGAAGTGATTACTTCAACCTGATCTCCCGACTTAAGTTTGTGGTCGATAGGGTGCATTTTTCTATCAATATTGGCTCCGATACATGCGTTTCCGACATCGGTATGAATGGCATAGGCAAAGTCGAGAACGGTAGCATGTTGTGGCATGTTTATCATTTCACCTTTTGGGGTGAAGACAAATATTTCTTCGGCAAAAAGGTTTTTCTTAAAGTCGTTGATAAAGTCAAAGGTGTTGTCTTCATTTTCAAGTAAAAGCAGTTGTGTTTTCTTCAGCCAGTTTTCCAGGCTGGTATCCACATTCGAAGTGTCTTTGTATTTCCAATAAGCCGCGTATCCTTTGTTTGCAATTTCCTCCATTCGTATGCTTCGGATATGCACATCGACCCATTTTCCATGAGGCCCCATTACCGTGCAATGAATAGCCTCGTAGCCATTGGCCTTTGGTGTGCTGATCCAGTCGCGTAACCTTTTATTGTTAGGTTTATAAATGGAGGTGATAATAGAATAGGTCACCCAGCACTGCAATTTTTCATCTTTTGCATCGCCATCGAGCACGAAATCGAATGAAAAAGTATTGTAGATTTCGTCGAACGAAACCTCCTGGGCTTTCATTTTTTGCCAGATGGAGTAAGCTGTTTTTTGGTGTAGCTTAATTTCGTATTTGTAATCCAGTTTGAGCAACTCAGCCTCTATGGGGAGTTTAAAGTTGTAGAAGTAGTCGACGATCTCCTCTTTTTTGGCCTCTATCTGGCTGTTAATTTCCTCGTAAAGTTCGGGCTGTGAGTATTTAAAAGCCAGTTCCTCCAGTTCGCTTTTTATGGTATACAGTCCCAGCCTGAAGGCCAGCGGAGCATAGATAAAAAGTGTTTCGGAGGCAATTTTTAGTTGTTTTTCGCGGGGCATGGCATCGAGAGTGCGCATGTTGTGAAGTCGGTCGGCCAGTTTTATCAATATTACCCTGACATCGTCGGTAAGGGTAAGCAGGATTTTCTTTAGTGTTTCGGCTTGAGCCGTTGTTGTGGAAATGGATATTTCATCAATTTTGGTTAGCCCATCAATTATCCTGGCCACTTCGCTGCCAAACATGCCTTTGATGTCGTCCAGGGTTAAATCGGTATCTTCAACCGTGTCATGGAGTAACGCGGCAATGATGGAGGTGCGTCCCAGACCAATTTCGCCGGCGGCAATGGTGGCCACGTTAATCGGATGCAGTATGAACGATTCTCCCGATCGCCTCCGCATGTCTTTATGCGCATCTGCCGCCAGCCTGAAAGCTTTCCTGACCATCCACTTGTCGAGGGTGTCTTTGCGGGTGTACCAAACCTCAATAAGTCGCCTGTAGTGACGCAGTATTTCCTGACGGTCGATGTCTGTAACTGTTGAGGCCATTTTTTTTCGCACATTATCCGACAGCAAAATTAACGATTTTTAAGGTTTTACCTCTGATTACAGAAAAATATCCTGCTTCTTACTGATTTTGTAAATATATCCTGTTAGAAGCAGTTAATACCGAGAGGATTAGGTTTTTTGTTTTCGTTCTGAAAACTATCATGATAATCCGATTCGGTATAATCTTACGCGATCCTGTATTTAACGGTAAACGGCAGACTTTTTTGGCATAGGGTTTGCATTTTTTTGTAGTTTTGATGAATTGAAAAAACCAATTTGAATGGACATAACCTCTTATCGTAATTTCATAATCCTTGTCTGTGGTTATTCGAGTGGATATCTATCGTTGGCTCGTTTAATTGCACAAGAACAAACCTGCAATTCCATTTGCTTCGGCTCATGAAGTTGTGTTATGTAATGAATCAAAAATCTACCAGATGAAAAGAACGGTCTTTCTTCTGTTCATTATACTGATTCTCAGTAACCTGTTGCACGCTACACATCAGCGGGCAGCCGAAATAACCTACCGCCATGTTTCGGGGCTTACTTATGAGTTTACTGTTACCATGTACACCAGAACCTCAAGTCCGGCCGATGACAGCCGTGTAACCATGCCTATCTATTGGGGTGATAACACAGCAGATGAATTGCCACGTGAGTATTTTAAGCCAATCCCCGATGTGGACGATGTTACATTAAACATTTATAGAGGGGAACACACTTTTCCCGGTCCGGCAACCTATACCATTTCCGTTGAAGATCCAAACCGAAATTACGGTGTTTTGAATATTCCAAACTCCGTAAATGTGCCCATTTATGTTGAAACAACGCTTGTTATCAATCCCTTTTTGGGCTACAACAACAGTGTAGAGTTGCTCAACCCGCCCATCGATCAGGGGTGTGTAGGCAAAACCTATATCCATAACCCGGGAGCTTACGACATCGATGGTGACAGCCTGAGTTACCGACTGGTGGTATGTAAGGGGGCTGGTGGATTTGATATCCCCGGGTATTCGTACCCGTTGTCATCTGATTACTTTCAGATTGATGCCTTCACCGGTGATATAATCTGGGAAACACCGGTGCTGCAAGGGGAATACAATGTGGCCTTCGTGATTGAAGAATGGCGTTTTGGAACTAAGATATCCTCGGTAAGGCGCGACATGCAGATCAATATTGTGGCCTGCGATCACGACCCTCCTGATATTTACACCATTGACGATACGTGTGTGGTGGCAGGTGATTTCCTCCAGTTCGAGGTGACTGCCATCGATCCGGATGCTACTTATGTTGAGCTTACTGCCTTTGGTGGTCCTTTTGAACAGACTTTTAACCCGGCCTATATTCAACCTGATCCAGCCACAGGAAATGATACCGTATCTGTCGTCTTTAACTGGCCCACCCTGTGCAACCATGTGCGGTTGTCGCCCTATTCGGCAACTTTTAAGGCCAAAGACAATGGTTTTCCGGTGAACCTGGTGAATTTTAAAACTGTTTTTATTCAGGTGATTGCCCCTCAACCGGAAAACCTTGAAGCCGAAGCGCTCGGCATCGGCATAAACCTTACCTGGGAGTCATCGGTATGTACCAATGCCATCGGGTATAAGATTTATCGGCGCGAGAGTCCATCAGGCTGGGATCCGGATTTCTGCGAAACTGGTGTGCCGGCCTACACAGGTTTTAAACTGATTCAGGAACTTGACGGGACTTCTGTTACAAGTTTCAGAGACGACAACAACGGAAATGGATTGGTGGTGGGCGTAGATTATTGCTACCGTGTAACGGCGGCGTTCTTCGACGGAGCTGAAAGCATTGCCTCTAATGAAGCCTGCGCTTACCTCAAACGCGATGTGCCTGTTATTACACATGTAAGTAACGACAGCAGTGACCTGCTGCTGGGGAATGTGCTTGTTGATTGGACGAAACCTGTGGAGTTGGACACGATACAGTTTCCCGGTCCATATCGTTATGTTTTGTTGCGCTCCGAAGGCTTGGTGTGGAATAACCCACAGCAAGTGGCCGTGTTCACGGGTTTGGACGATACAAGTTACTACGACCGTGCGGTAAACATTAACGAGCAGTTGTTCTCGTACAGCTATAAAATTGATCTGGAAAGTGAAACGGTAGGCTATATTGGGAGCTCACAGCAGGCTTCGTCTATTTATCTGGAGACTTTTCCAACAGATCATGAGATAAAACTGGAGTGGTCGCCGTTGGTTCCGTGGACTAATTACCTGTATTTCATTTTCAGAAAAGATCCCGGTGAAAGTGATTACAGGATAATTGATTCAACTACTCAGCTGTTCTATCGTGATAAGGAACTTGTCAATGGACTTGAATATTGTTACTATCTCAGCGCTCATGGCCGTTATACCATACCAGGTATACAAGATCCGCTGATTAATATCAGCCAGCTTACCTGTGCCATACCCGTCGACAACATACCTCCCTGCCAGCCTGAACTCTCTGTTTTTACCGATTGTGAGCAGGTGAGTAACGAACTCAGGCTGTACCTGCCATACGACTCGTGTAGTTATGATGCGCTCAAATACTATGTGTATTATATTCCCCCCGGAGGAACTTCGGGAGGGTTAATCGACTCAGTAAGTTTTATATACGGCGACACAAGTTACTACCTGCATACCGATATCGAAAATGTGGTCGGTTGCTATTATGCTACCGCTATCGACTCAGTAGGAAATATCAGTCAGCCCAGTGTTATCAGGTGTGTGGGCTATGATGCCTGTCCGGTTTATGCTTTACCGAATGTTTTTTCACCCAATGGCGATTCGTTTAACGATCTGCTTATTCCAATGGACGGACAATCATCGAACCCCAAAGCCAATGTCGACCGCATTGATTTGGCTATTTTCAACCGATGGGGAAAGGTGATGTTTACAACCACCGATCCGGCGATAAACTGGGATGGAAAAAACAAAAACAACAACCAGGATTGTGAGGAGGGCGTTTATTATTATGTATGCGATGTGTTCATTGTAACCCTGGAAGGAGAGCAAAAAATCAGGTTGCAAGGCTCAGTTTCGATAGTCAGATAGGTTGTGAATATTGATAAGCCGCGAATCAAACTTTATACCTAATGTGATTATTGGCGGCGTAGAGTTTTGAGTAACATCTTGATTGAACCCTTAGCTTCAAGGTTTTGTTAAATGTTTATTCAAATCATCTGGAGGAGACCCTGCCGATCAAAAAAAATCAATTATTTTTGTAGAAATATCCATCGCATGTACTACAAAAAGTATCTACACAATAAGTACTTCTATACCGCGCTTTTGTTTGGTGTATGGATACTGTTTTTCGACCAGGAGAGCATGGTAGAACAATACCGGCTTTCAAAAACCCGTGAAGGACTTCAGGAGCAGAAATTATTTTACCAGCAGGAGATCATTCAAACCGGGAAAGCTGTGAATACCCTGCAAAATGATTCGGTGAGTCTGGAACGCTATGCCCGAGAAAAGTATTTTATGAAGAAAAAAAATGAAGACGTATACGTGATAGTGAAAGAATCAGAGGATTAACCCCCGTCAGTATAGTTTTGTGCCTAAGTCTAGTACAACTATGCTGCAATATCACAAAGGATCGATCTCAACTTATTGAATAACTTTCAGACATAAAATAAAGATAGAAAACAAAATGATAGAACAGGGTAGATGCCCTTGTCTGTCTGAGGCATGAATCTGCACTTAGTTTGGGGCATTTAAATGCTTTTCTTTTGTTGGCAGCTTTGTTGACGTTACGCTAAATTGGTAATGTGAGGTGATCATCGTATTGAAAAAAAACCAGTATAAACCTTCTGGTATAAACAATATACAACAATACTATTGGGACTAATATTACAAACAATGCAATTAGTATTATGATGGGGTCTTTGATATCTGAATTATGAATTACAAAATACTTGTAATCATGAACGCTTTCAATTAACCAGAAATAAGGGAGCATTCTTATCAGCACTCTTCTTGACTTGTCGTTTCTTAGGGGTAACTTTAAAGAAATCACAACTATTGTTATACTCATTATTAAGTATAGTGCCCAAAAAAAGAGACTTACACTTGGAGATAAAACCCCAACGTGGTTATAATTTTCATTCAAGAACTTTGAATGATCGTTTAAAATCATTAAAAATGACTCTTTAATGTTTCCAATATAGTTGTGAAAAAGGAAAAAGGATAGCAACATATTTACAACTTTTGCCAAAATATGCATGTTCCTGTCTTTGTGATATTCATTTTTTGCTAATGGATACACAATCAAAACGAAGATTATTACTGAATAAAAAATCATAGTCTATTAATAGCCAATTATTTTAATCTTTCCCCTGTCTCAGTATAGTTTCGTGCCTCAGAAAAGCGCCACGAGCAGAGGGATTTTACTATCTTTTTCCGGTTTGTTTGGCAAATTATTATTTGGATTTATCAGCTTTAAAGATCTCTTAGTTGTTTTTGTTTCTCCAGTTACATTTCGAGGTCTGTCGGAAGGCGACCGTGGGAGTGACCGCGCAACTTCGCCCGATTAAGTTTAACCCTCCCATTTTGCCCCCGTTTTTTAAGTGCCTTAGTAAAGACCTCCTTGCCCATTCGTTTGCCGTGAGCCGGATAGCAGGTCGTTATGGGTAGTGTGTCAAAGTATTTCCAGGTTTCTAACAGTCGGGCTTCGTCGTTGGCAAAGGGAGGCCAAACCATACCTGCTACATTGAAAAGGCTGTCGCCGGCAAATAAATTACCCTCAAAGATCAGTGATGAAGATCCCAGTGTATGGCCGGGTGTGTGCACTATCAAGGCTTCAGCTCCCAGATCCTTTGCGGAATATGCTGTTTGAAACACAATGTCCGGATTTGCAGCCTTAAAAGAAGCATGTGATTTACTGAACCGTTGCCCTAAAAACGAAATGATTTTAAACACCAGGTTTGTTCCGTTGGGAACCGGATGTGTGCCTTGTTTCAGCATGTCCGACTCACTTTCGTGAACAATGATGGGTGCTCCACTGGCTTCCTTAAGCAAAAAGGCATTCCCGGCATGGTCGTAATGGGTGTGTGTTAGAAAAATGAATTGCAGGTTCCGCAAGTCTAATCCGAGCGAATGAATGCGCCTGGCGATGGATTGGAAATGCCCCGGACTTCCTGTGTCGACAAGAAAAAAGCCGGAGACATGGGTTACAAGATAGCAATGCCCAACTCCTGCCAGGATGGGGATTATTTTTGTCATTTTACAGGCACTGTTTGATAAATAGAGAAATTTTCGTTGTCGAAAATACGCTTTTCAGGTAAATGAATGGCTGTGCCAAAACTTTTTTTAAGAATGACAATGTAGCTTAATCCGTGTTTTTTGAGATCGTTTCGGTATGCTTCCGACAACAGATCATCGTTGGGGGCTACCCATCCTCTGCGGTGTGCAAAGTACATTGGGGTTGGGTAATATCCACTGTTTATGGCGATTAAATCTTCCCGGTGGCTGAAACGATCAAGCACTTGTTCGAGCTCAAGGATGGGTAAGTCTTTTTCTTTCAGACGGAAATCGTGCTGCTGATTGGCTAACCCTTCAACAACTATTGCCAGAAGTAGCCAGCGCGACAATCCTTTTCGTTTGATTTGGGTTAGTCCGTACCCCGCCAGCAAGGCCATAACCGGTACAAAAGGAATGATGTAGTAACTGTGAAAAGCAAAGGTTTGTCCGGCTTTTAAAACAATGAGCAGGTAGGGGAGCGAGACAAAAGCGAAAATGCCCAGCATCTTTTTGTTTTTCTTGTAAAAAGCAAAAAACAAACCCAGTAAAAAGGCTGCGAAACCTATAAATTTCAGTGCGTTATCGTAAAAGTTTTTAAGGCTTTCGTTCCAAAAAGTTATAATTTCACGACCTCCGGTAATGAGCTCTTTGCCCATAAAAAAATGCCAGAATCCAAATTCCTCCACGAGGTAAGGAACCCAATAAAAATACCAGAAGGCCACAGGGATCATGGCCAGAATGGAGGCCATGATGAGGTTTATCCGGCGTTGTCTGTTTACTTGAGGGCTTAAAAGCAATAGGAGTATCGCACCCAACAAGCATGCTGCCGGGAGCTTTGAAAGCGTGCCCAACAAAACCAGAAAAAAGAAGGTGATCAGGTTAGCAACCGACGGTCGTCTGTCGAGGTAGTTTGTGCCAAAATACAGGCCTGTTATGATAAGGGAGGTGGAAAACGTGTCGGGCATTATTTTTCTGCTGTAAGCAAACCAGATAGAGGCTAAAAGGACTACCGAGGCATAAAGAGCTGTTCTTTGATTGAAGTATTTCGTTATTAACAGATAAAAAAACCAGATACCTAGCGAAGAAAACGTGAGGTTGATTAACCGTCCATACCAGTGATCGTAGCCAAAAACCAGCGAAACAAGGTATATCAGGTAGTTGAGCAGTGGGAACTCCATGCCGGTAATGCCACTGAGATCACCAGCTATGTCGATACGCGGATAAAAGGGGTTGGCTTCTATTTCGTAAAAATTACGTGCTACCATAGCGACCGTGGTCTGACGCCAGTTATGGGCCATGTCGAGGGGTGGAAGCCAGATGTTGTATAGCCGCAAGATAAAAAACAGCAGTATCCAGAAACGGACATCACCAAAAGCAAGAGTTATCTGACTTTGTAAAGCCGCTAACCCCCTTTTCATCAGTTTATGTTTTGTATTATTTGCTGGTCGACCAGGTGAGGCAAGGTAACGCGCAGCAATGGATTTTCGTTCATCGCCCTTGTGATGGCTGTGATTGCGCCATCATTTCTGGCCCAGCTTCGTCGTGAGATGCCGTTGTTCACATCCCAGAACAGCATGCTTTTAAGCCTCCTGTCTGCTTCCTGACTGCCGTCGAGGAGCATACCGAAACCGCCATTGATCACTTCGCCCCAGCCTACGCCGCCGCCGTTGTGTATCGAAACCCAGGTAGCACCCCTGAACGCGTCTCCTATGACATTTTGAATGGCCATGTCTGCCGTAAAGCTCGATCCGTCGTAGATATTGGATGTTTCCCTGAAAGGGGAGTCGGTACCGCTTACATCATGGTGATCGCGGCCTAATACCACCGGAGCTGAGATTCTTCCGTCTTGGATGGCCTGGTTAAAGGCTTCCGCGATTTTGATCCGGCCATTGGCATCGGCATACAATATGCGTGCCTGTGAACCCACCACCAGTTTGTTTTGCTGAGCTCCTTTGATCCACCGGATGTTGTCGGCCATTTGGCTTTGGATGTCTTTTTCAGATACGTCCATTAGGTTTTCAAGTACTTCGCAGGCTATTAAGTCGGTCGTTTCCAGGTCTTTTGGGCTTCCTGAGGTGCAAACCCAGCGGAATGGTCCAAACCCGTAATCGAAAAACATCGGTCCCATGATGTCCTGAACATAGGAGGGGTATTTGAAATGAATTCCATCCTGCGCCATCACCTCTGCGCCGGCACGGGAGGCTTCGAGCAGGAAGGCGTTACCATAATCGAAAAAGTAAGTGCCTCTTGCCGTGTGTCTGTTGATGGCTGCCGCTTGACGTCGCAACGACTCATGCACTTCGTTTTTAAATTTTTCGGGATCTTCGGCCATCATGCGGTTGGCTTCTTCAAAAGTGAGCCCTGCCGGATAATAGCCTCCGGCCATGGGGTTGTGCAGCGAAGTTTGGTCTGATCCCAGATCGACCCGTATGTTCTCGTCTGCAAATTTCTCCCATACATCCACAATGTTGCCTTCGTAGGCAATTGAAACGACTTCTTTTTTCTTTTTGGCTTCAACCACACGAGCTACCAACACGTCCAGGTTATCGATTATTTCATCTACCCAGCCTTGTTCATGCCTTTTTCGTGAGGCCTTGGGGTTAATTTCGGCTGTTACCGAAATCACGCCGGAAATGTTGGCCGCTTTTGGCTGAGCGCCCGACATGCCTCCGAGTCCGGAAGTAACAAACAGTTTGCCTGAAAAGGGATCTTCTCCGGCTTTGGCCACTTTACGGGCGGCATTCATCACGGTTATGGTGGTGCCGTGAACGATGCCTTGCGGTCCGATGTACATGTACGATCCTGCCGTCATCTGGCCATATTGCGATACGCCAAGCGCGTTCATGCGTTCCCAGTCGTCGGGTTTTGAATAGTTGGGGATTACCATACCATTGGTTACCACCACCCTCGGTGCCTCTTCGTGTGAAGGAAAAAGTCCCATTGGATGCCCGCTATACATGGCCAGGGTTTGCTTGTCGGTCATGGTAGCGAGGTATTGCATGGTAAGGAGGTATTGCGCCCAGTTTTGGAACACAGCTCCATTTCCGCCATAGGTGATCAGTTCGTGGGGATGTTGTGCCACGGCCGGATCGAGGTTATTTTGAATCATCAACATGATGGCGGCAGCCTGTCGGCTTTGATGCGGATACTCATCGATGTTGCGTGCAAAGATGGGGTAATCAGGTCTGAAACGGTACATGTAAATCCTGCCGAAAAGTTCAAGCTCTTCGATAAATTCAGGGGCTAAGATGGTGTGATGTTCAGGCGCAAAATAGCGCAGTGCATTTTGCAGTGCAAGTTTTTTTTCTTCCCGGGTAAGGATATCTTTGCGTTTGGGGGCATGACTCACCTGAGGGTCGAGGGGCTTTTTATGGGGTAAACGGGAGGGAATCCCTGCTAAAATGGCTTTTTGAAATTCGTTCATGATTTTTCAGACTAATTTGATTCGGATGCAAAATTAGTACAAATTCATGGTTTTTTGCCGATAAAATAAGGAATCAGGACTTGAATTTCATCTGGTTTATATCCTTTCACGGTTGTCTTTCATCACATTGTAAAGAAATTCGCGCGACCGAAAAAGTTGTGCTTTAACCGTTCCGAGAGGTAGTTTTAGTTCATCGGCTATTTCTTCGTACGAATATTCCATAAAATAGCGCAGTTCAATGAGTTTTTTGTAATGAGGTTTAAGCTTTTGGACTACCTCCCTCATCAGTTTAACTTTTTGATTTATAATGTATTGTTCTTCAGGGTCGGGCAAGCTGTCCTGCACGGTGTTCTGCAAGGTGTCGGCTTCCGGTCCGGTAGTGATGGTGCGGTTTGTTTTTTGTTTTTTTCTTACAAAATCGATGCAGTTGTTGGTGGCAATTTTAAAAAGCCAGGTGCTGAAAGCAAACTCAGAGGTGTACTGGTGCAGGCTTTTAAAAGCTTTCCCAAAGGCTTCTATGGTCAGGTCGTCGGCATCAATTGGGTCGCCTGTCATTTTAAGCATGGTGTAGTATAAACTGTCCCGATAATGTCCCATGAGTTCGGCATAGGCATGTTGGTCGCCGGTGTCGAGTGCTTGACGAATCAGCAGAAAATCACGTTGACCTTTTTCGGTTAGTTGATCATTTACTTCCATTCCTTTGGTTGGTTGACTGAGCTGATAATTGTAAACAAAGGCAATACCAATACGTACAACGGCTCAATTGCGAGCGAAAATAATAATAATTGAGGTTCCTGAAGGCGTGAGCATACTTTTTTTTGAACGATAAACGTGATTAGGGTTTTGAAAAACCATACGGCCAGGGCGATGAAAGGTTGAATATTAAGGATTAACATGAGTAGAAACATGAGCCAAAATACCACCTGCGATAAGCTGTAAAGACCAAGCAGCCATTTAAACCTGGCTTTGTAGTGCTTTCCTGTGGTGAGATGCCGCCTTTTTTGCCGGATATAACTCTTTAGCGATGTTTTGGGGACAGAGTAAACGAAGCTTTCTTTTTGCAAGGCCACCTGTGTATTTGAGCTTCGGGCTACCTGGTTGATAAACAGATCGTCGTCGCCGGAAGCTATTTTGTAATGCGAGGTAAACCCCTTGTTTTTAAGAAACAACGACTTGCGGTAGCTTAAATTTCTTCCGACACCCATATAGGGAATTTTGGCCAGAGCAAACGAAAGGTATTGCATGGCTACCATCACGGCATCGTAGCGAATTAGGGCGTTAAGCAGGCCTTTTCGTTTTTCATACGGACCATAACCCACTACGATTTCTGTGTCGGGACGGTAACACGAGGCCATTTCTTTTATCCATTGGTCGGATGCGGGCTTGCAGTCGGCATCGGTAAGCAAAAGGATTTCGTTTTTCGCCGATTTAATTCCGATGGACAAAGGGAACTTTTTGCCTTTGAAAAAGTTCAGCTCATGTTCAATGCTGATGACTTTCAGATGTCGATGCTCACGCGCCAGTTGTTGAAGATATGATCCGGTTTCATCAGTGGAGGTGTGGTTGACGATGACCACTTCAAAGTCGGGATAATCCTGGTTGAGTAAGGCTGGCAGGTTGTTTACCAGGTTGTGGTATTCATCGCGTGCCGACATAACAATGGACACCGGAGGCAGGTTGACGGCCGGTGTTGATTCTGCTTTTGGTGGCCTGTAAAAGGCAAGTCGCGCAAAGAAAGCCAGATAATAGGTTAACAGTATGAGTGTTGCTGATCCGAGAATGGAGAGCAAGATAAGCGCTGTTGGGGTAAAAACCGGTATAAGTGTCATAACTGTTAAAAGCTCCAAAATTATTCAACTTAGGCGAATTCGGCTATATTTGCGAAAAATTTATTTAATGCAATTCAAACTGGTTTTTAACGACCCCAAAAGTGCTGCCCGTGCCGGTGAAATAGCAACAGATCACGGCATAATACAAACCCCTATTTTTATGCCGGTGGGTACTGCCGGATCGGTAAAAGGGATTCATATTCAGGATATAAGTCGCGATATAAACGCGGAAATTATTCTTGGAAACACCTACCATCTCTATTTGCGTCCGGGATTAAACATCCTTAAAATGGCCGGAGGTCTGCACCGGTTTAATGGCTGGAACGGGCCAATTTTAACCGACAGTGGCGGATATCAGGTGTATTCTTTAACCGACAAGCGAAAACTAAACCGCGAAGGTGTCGTTTTTCAGTCGCATATCGATGGATCGAAACATCATTTTTCACCCGAAAGAGTTATTGATATTCAACGGGCTATTGGCGCTGATATCATGATGGCGTTTGATGAATGCACTCCCTACCCGTGCGATTACAATTATGCCGCTACCTCACTCGAAATTACCCACCATTGGCTCGACAGATGCATCGACCAAATGAATGCCACCGAACCGGTTTATGGCTATAGTCAGTCTCTTTTTCCTATTGTTCAGGGAAGTACTTACCGCGATCTGCGTGTGAAATCGGCTGAATACATTGCCGGTAAAGATGCTGACGGAAACGCCATTGGTGGTTTGTCGGTTGGCGAGCCACACGACGACATGTATGAAATGACGGATTTGGTTTGTCGCATACTGCCAAAGGATAAACCACGTTATCTCATGGGAGTGGGTACCCCGGCAAATATTCTCGAAAGCATTGCCCTGGGTGTGGATATGTTTGATTGTGTGATGCCTACCCGTAACGGAAGAAATGGAATGTTGTTTACCAGCGAAGGGATAATAAATATTAAAAACGAAAAATGGAAAGATGATTTCTCTCCCATCGACATGAATGGAAGTTCCTACGTCGACAGCCAGTATTCAAAAGCCTACTTGCGGCATTTAATCGTTTCAAAAGAAATTTTGGGCGCGATGATTGCCAGTCAGCATAACCTGGCTTTTTATCTCTGGCTGGTAAAACAAGCGCGGGAGCATATCCTGGCCGGAGACTTTGCTTCGTGGAAAAATGTAATGGTGGCAAAAGTGAGTCAACGACTTTAAAATTAAGGTTCATGCTAAAGATTATCGATCGGTATATCATCAAAAAGTTCATGGGGACATTCTTCTATGCCATTAGTTTGTTGATACTCATCGTGATTATTTTTGATGTGAGCGAAAACATCGATAGTTTCATAAAAAATGAAGCTCCCCTCAAAGCCATACTTGTCGATTACTACATCAACTTCATTCCTTATTTCATCAACCTTTTTATTTACCTGTTCACTTTTATTTCAGTTATTTTCTTCACATCAAAACTGGCCGGCGACACCGAAATTATCGCCATTCTGAGCAGTGGGGTAAGTTTTTGGCGGCTGCTCTATCCTTATCTGCTTTCTGCTATTATTCTGGCTATTTTAAGTTTTTATCTCGGCAACTTCCTCATTCCTACTACCAACCAAACCCGACGTGTATTTAAAAACACTTACATGGAAGATCTGGTGAAAGACCAAAGCCGGAACCTGCACCTGCAAATAGAACCAAATACCTTTGTGTTTATTGAATCGTACAACAGGATTTTAGCCACAGGATATAAGTTTTCGATTGAGAAATTTGAAGGACAAAACATGGTGTATAAGCTTATGGCCGATAAACTTATGCTGGACACGGTTACCGGAAAATGGACACTTAAGGATTATTTTATCCGAACGCTGGACGATAACGGAAATCAGCAGTTACTAAAAGGTGAGGAGATGGACACTACACTGGCGCTGCAACCCACCGATTTATATAAGGTGAAGGAAGTATTTGAGGAAATGAATTTGTACCAGTTGAACGATTATATAGCCACCGAAAAAGCAAAAGGGTCGATTGCCTACAAGAGTTTTGAAATTGAAAAACACAAACGACTGGCCGGGCCTGTAGCCATAATCATACTCACCATCATTGGAGTGGCTTTGTCGAGCCGCAAGGTGCGCGGAGGTATTGGCATGCATTTGGGGGTTGGTATCGCCCTCACCTTTTCCTACATTCTCCTCATGCAGGTAAGTACGGTTTTTTCAGCCTTTGGCAATTTGTCGCCGGCCATCGCCTCATGGATACCGAATATGATTTTTCTTTTAATTGGCTTGTATCTTTTACGAAAAGCTCCCAAATAGGTCACAATAAAAAGATAATCAGGCCCGGTGAAGCAAATTAGAAACAAACGACTAAATTTGCAGACTAAAACTAAAATATAAAACGAAGATGATTCGATACAGTATCTATTTCCTGATGGCCGTTCTTTTTCTGGCCGGACTTGCCCCACTTCATGCCCAAACGAAAGCTGAAATCACGGTCGATGACCTGAAACAACATATCTATTTTCTGGCTTCCGATTCGCTAAAAGGACGACAGCCCGGAACTCCCGAAGGCGATATCGCCGCAGCTTATATCCGTGATCAGTTTTTGAGCTACGGACTTCTGCCAATGGGAAACAATGGTTTGCAGCCGTTTAACGTGACTGTAAGTGTTGAGCCCGGAGAAAGCAATATGCTTCAGATAGAAGAGGTTACCGGTGTTTTTGATGTGGACTTTCAGCTTATGCCCTTTACTTCTAACGGCACACTTGAAGCAGAAGTGGTGTTTGCCGGTTTTGGGATGGAAATTGACCTCGATTCGCTCAAGTGGAATGATTATGAAAACCTGGATGTAAAAGGAAAATGGGTGATGGTGCTACGTGGCGATCCGGAGCCTGACAACGAGGAGAGCTTGTTTGCTTCCTTTGTCGGCACAAGAGATAAGGCCCTGACAGCCAAAGACCATGAGGCTGCCGGAATCATTTTTGTAAGTGGCCCACAGTTTGGCGATCAGGACGAATTAATGCCACCTACTTTTAACAGGGTAACAGCAGATGCCGGACTTTTAGCTGTGAATGTGAAGAGATCGGTTGCAAACAAGTTGCTCGAAAAATTCAATACAACGGTTAACATGTTGGAAGACAGTATCCGTAAAACAATGAAGCCGGTGGCTATGCCGCTCGGGGTTACCCTTACAGCCACCACCGACCTCAACAAAGTAGAAGTGGTAACCAACAACGTAGTGGCTGTTTTACCGGGCAGTGACCCGGTTTTAAAAGATGAATACATACTTATGGGTGCACATTACGACCATCTGGGGATGGGGGGCATGGGTTCAGGATCGCGTATGCCCGACAGTATTGCCGTGCACAACGGAGCTGACGACAACGCCTCCGGTGTTGCGGCTGTTTTGGAGTTGGCTCAGTCACTGGCCTCGGGTAAAGAGCAACTTAAACGTTCGGTCATTTTTATGGCTTTCGGGGCAGAAGAAATGGGGCTGCTGGGTTCTCAGTTTTTTGCCTCCAACCCAACCATTGGTTTAAAGCAGGTTAAGCTGATGCTTAACTTTGACATGATAGGTCGCCTAGATGCTGAAAAGCCGAATTTAATGATTGGCGGTACAGGCACAGCCGTTGAGACCGAAGATTTGCTTAAATCATGGGAGGCATCGAGTACCATGGGTTTCACGCATTCACCTGAAGGGTATGGGGCGTCTGATCATGCTAGTTTTTATGGTGCCGGAGTGCCTGTTTTGTTCTTCTTTACCGGAGCACATCAGGACTACCATACACCATTGGACGATGCCGATCTGATTAATTATGAAGGCGAGAAAATGATTCTTGACTTTGTGGAACCAATGGTCGTGGCACTGATAAACCAATCCGAGGCTCTTACTTACCAGGAAACAGCAGCCCCTGTTCAGGAAGGCCGTAACAGCCGTTCGCTAAAGGTAAAATTGGGGATCATGCCTGATTTCACAAGTACCGAAAATAACGGACTTGGCATTGGTGGCGTTACTCCCGGTGGTCCGGCTTCTGCCGCAGGTTTGAAAAAGGGTGATCGCATAACGGCTTTGGATGGCATGGAAGTTACCAATATCTACGATTATATGTCACGGCTTAAGAAACTAAAACCCGGTCAACGAATCACTGTGGATATAGTGCGCGACGAATTGCCGATGGTAATGATTGTGGATTTATAACCCAACACTATAAACCTGATCTGATGTTTGACTTCATAACCCCAGAGCTGATTTCCAAATTTATAAAGTTTGGCGTAGTGGGGTTTTCCGGGCTCTTTGTCGATTTTGGCCTGACCTATTTCACCAAAGAAAAACTTCATATCCCTAAATACGTCGCCAATGCCATTGGGTTTATGTCGGCAGCCACTTCTAATTACTTTTTGAACAGGATTTGGACTTTTGAAAGTCATAATCCCGAAATCATGTTGGAGTATTCCCAATTTATTTTGATTTCGATCATCGGATTGGTCATAAACACCTTCATACTGTGGCTCTTGGTAAGCCGGTTTAAATTCAACTTTTATCTGGCCAAAGTTTTTGCTATCGGTGTGGTCACGATCTGGAATTTTTTTGCCAACCTTTTTATAACTTTCAGCCCGGACGCGTTATTGTAGTCGGTGCAGAAACGGTAACGGCCTAAGCGTACAAGGTGCAAACCAGTTTGCGCAGGCCTCCATGATTTCTGAATTCACAAAAGTGAATCCCTTGCCATGTCCCAAGATTTAACTTGTGGTTGGTAATAGGTATGGTTACTGAGCTGCCCGCTACCAGACTTTTAAAATGAGCAGGCATGTCGTCAAGGCCTTCCAGTGTATGACGATATTGTGTGTCGCCTTCAGGAGCCAGTCGTTTTAGCAGCAAGTCGATGTCTTGGAGTACGTCGGGGTCGGCGTTTTCGTTTAACATGATTCCGGCAGAGGTGTGTTTTACGAAAATATGAAGAAGCCCGGTCTGTGGTAAATTTTCAAAAGTGTTGATAATCAGCCTGTCGATTGAGTGAATACCTTTTCTAAATGGGCCTATGGCGATCTCCTTTTGCTGTATCATGTCACGATATTTTTCATGTTAGAATAAAATAAAAAAAGCCCCGAAACATCTCTGCTTCAGGGCTGTGAGTTTAAAGTTTGGCTATTTTTTTATCCCCACCATTTGTTCGAGCATGTCGGTGGTAATCGATTTTGGCCGTTCGATGGGATAACCCAAAGCGCGATCCCAAATGATATTCGATAACACGCCGAGTGCCCTGCCTATGGAGAACAGAACTGTATAATAGTCGTATTGGGTAACGCCATAATGCCATTGAATTACACCGGATTGTGCGTCTACGTTTGGCCAGGGGTTTTTCGCCTTTCCTTGTTCCAATAATATGTCGGGAACTACCTGATATAGTAAATCAGTATATCTAAACAGATCGTCTTCGGGCATATGTTTCAAACAAAAATCGCGTTGGATGCTGTAGCGTGGATCGGTTTTTCTGAGTACGGCATGACCATAGCCCGGAACAACCTGACCTGATTCCAGTGTGTCCCAAACAAATTTTCTCATCTGCTCTTTAGAAGGAACTTTATCACCCAATCGTGTTCTTATTTCCTGAATCCAGCGAAGCACTTCCTGATTGGCTAAGCCATGGAGTGGTCCGGCCAAGCCATTGATCATCCCCGAGATGCTGTAGTAAATGTCGGAGAGTGAACTGGCGATAAGGTGTCCTGTATGGGCACTTACGTTGCCACTTTCGTGATCGGCATGAATGATGAAATACATGCGGGCTACATCATCATAAGGTTTGTCTTTTGCAATCATTGAAGCAAAATTTGCTCCGAGATCAAGGGTTGGATCTTGGTAAACGCTACCGGATTTTCTGTATAGTTTGTTGTAAATGTATGCGCCGATTACCGGAATCTTCGACATCAGGTTCATGGCATCTTCGTACGTGGGATCCCAGAAGTCTGTTTTATTCAGCCCGCGCTGGTATTTCAAGTTAAAAACCGACTCGCGTTGCATCGACATGACTGCTGCCGAGAGAATAACCATGGGGTGACTTTGGTTGGGGAACGCATCGATAACCTCGTAAACATAACGCGGCAGCTGGCGGCGATTCACCGAATCGTAGAGCACTTCCTCTACTTCGTTTTGTGTGGGGATTTCTCCCGTGAGAAGTAGATAAAACAAACCTTCTACATAAGGCATTTCTGCTCCTGGAGGCTTTGGCAGCTTTTCAAAAACTTCTGGCAGCGTGTAGCCGCGGTAGCGAATGCCCTCGTAAGGGTCGAGGTACGAAATATCGGTGATGAGGCTCTTTATCCCGCGCATACCGCCAATAACCTGTTGCACGGTAACGGAATTAATCACAGTTTCACTGTGCTCATCCAACAATCTTTTGATCCTGGGCCGGTGGGCTAGAATTTTTTCGTAGAGTTTCTCTTTTAAAACAGTCATGGTTGCAATTTTTTTATGATAATGCTTTTTTTAATCTTAAATCAAGGGCGTCTAAAAACGCTTCTGTGGTCAGGTAGTCTTCTTTCTTGAGTGCTTTGCCGTGAACTATTAAGGCAAGGTCCTTGGTCATGAGACCTGATTCCACGGTGTCGATACAAACTTGTTCGAGCTTATGGGCAAAGTTGATCAGTGCTTGGTTGTCGTCGAGTTGCCCCCGATGAGCCAACCCCCTGGTCCAGGCAAAAATTGAAGCTATCGGATTGGTAGAAGTTGGGTTTCCTTTTTGATGTTCACGGTAGTGCCGGGTAACAGTGCCATGAGCTGCCTCGGCTTCGATGGTTTTTCCATCGGGAGCCATTAAAACCGAAGTCATGAGCCCCAAAGAGCCAAAACCTTGTGCCAGGGTGTCGCTCTGAACGTCTCCGTCGTAATTCTTGGCAGCCCAAACAAATCCACCTTCCCATTTAAGGGCAGCCGCCACCATGTCGTCGATCAGGCGATGTTCGTAGGTGATTCCGGCAGATTTAAAGCGGTCTTCAAATTCATTTTCAAATACTTCCTGAAAAATGTCTTTGAAACGGCCATCGTACTTTTTCAATATGGTGTTTTTTGTCGATAGGTAGAGAGGCCACTTTTTGTCGAGGGCCATGTTGAAACACGATTGTGCAAATCCATGGATGCTTTCATCGGTATTAAACATAGCCATGGCTACACCATCGCCTTCAAATTGATGTACGGTATAGGTCTGGGTTTCGCCTTCTTCAGGAGTGAATGAAATGGTGAGTTTTCCTTTGCCCTTGGTTACAAAATCGGTAGCCCGGTATTGGTCGCCATAGGCATGACGGCCTATCACAATGGGTTTCGTCCAACCGGGAACAAGCCGTGGAATGTTTTTCATCAAAATCGGTTCACGAAATACGGTACCTCCCAGGATGTTTCGGATAGTGCCATTCGGCGAACGCCACATTTGTTTTAAACCGAATTCCTCAACACGTTGTTCATCGGGAGTAATGGTCGCACATTTAATACCTACGTTGTATTTTTTTATCGCTTCGGCAGCATCAACAGTTATCTGGTCGTTGGTCTCATCGCGCTTCTCAATCCCTAAATCATAGTATTTTAAGTCTATATCAAGATAGGGAAGGATTAACTTGTCTTTAATCATTGCCCAAATGATGCGTGTCATCTCATCGCCGTCGAGCTCCACAACCGGATTTTTTACGTGTATTTTCTCCATAATTCTCAGATGTTCTCCTGTATTAATATTTGGTTATATAGATATTTTAACATATTTAAATAGCTCACTTTCAAGGGAGCGTAAAAGTATGTATTTTCGGCGAGATGCGCAAATAAATATCACCTTTGTTGTCAATTTTTACCAAAATCCAAATAACATAACTGTTAATAAATTAACAGTTTAGAGAAATATCACCTGCTACTAGCCAAGGTTTGTAGTTGTCAATTGTTTTCTGATCACAGATGGAAGTCGAGGAACTTTTGATTTGTTTTCACCGGATAGTTTCCGATATAAACGTTTCCCAGATTTCCGTCTATCGAAAGCAGATCGCCGCTTTTAAGCAAATGGCCATTCATTTCGCAGGTTTTTTGACTGTCGAAAACCTGCAAGCTTGAGCAGTTTACCACCGAGGTTTTACCCAAGCGAACGGCGGTTACGGCAGCATGTGAGGTAGCACCACCTTTTCCCGTCAGTAGCCCGTCGGTCGCGAAAATCATTCCTATGTCATCAGGAACGGTATCCGGGCGAACCAGAATTACTTTTTCGTCCGGATATTGCTTGCGGAGGGTTTTAATGTCCTGGTCATCAATGGCTATTCTACCCGACATCGCTCCACCACCAACACCAATTCCTCTTCCGGCCAGTATCATCTGGTCGATGGGTGTTTCAAACACATCTGCCGACTTGTTTGCCGCCATGTCCTGATCGCGGATCTGCAGGATGAACAGGTCTTCCGCTTTTTCCGACTCGAAGGTAAACTCAATCTCCAATGGACTATATCCATGATTTTCTGTCAAATCAATCGCCATTTGGTGCAGGCGTTGGTAGATTTCCGGAAAATTCTCCTGCATCGACAGACCTTGATCGTTCTCGGCTCTGGATTGGTTTTTGCTAACCGGACGTGGTGTTACCAGCCCGGCCACAATGTCTTCGCCTTGTCCGCTAAGGGTAAAATCGCCATAAAGGCTTACTCCATGCTTTTCTTTGGTTGGATCTTGGGTAAAAACTACCCCTGTTCCACTCGTTTCGCTCAGGTTTCCAAAAATCATTTGTTGAACCACAACCGCTGTTCCCCAGTCATCGGCAATTTCCAAATGCTCGCGGTACACCTTTGCCCGCTCTGATGACCAGGATTCAAACACAAGGTTTATTGTGGTGAGCAGTTGCTCAAATACATCTTCTTCAAAATGTATTTTTTTGGTGCTTAGTGCCGACTTGTAGGCCATCGCCACTTCGCGCATGGCAGCCGGTTTTAGCTCAATTTTCTGATCAACACCGTATTTTCCTTTAAAACTCTCGATGATTTGATCAAACTCATCGCGGGTCATGCCGAAAGCCATTCCCCAGCTTTGCAACAACCGGCGATATGAATCCCATGCGCTCCATTCAAACCCCTTAATCCTGCTCATGTTTTCGGTTATTTCATCGTTCATGCCCACATTAAGCAAGGTGTCCATAGCTCCGGGCATCGAGATGGCCGTGCCCGATCGTACCGAAAGCAGGAGTGGGTTCTGGCTGTCGCCGAATCTTTTTTTGGCAGCTCTTTCAACCAGGTGAAGGTGTTCGCGAATAAGGTCGTTCTTTTCTTTTCTGAGCTCAGGATGTCCGAGTATAGCTGCCTTACGGCGAAAAGCTTCGGTCGTAATCACAAATCCTGGCGGAATAGGAAAACCGGCAATACGCAGATTTTTAAGGTGATAGGCCTTCGACCCCAGAAATACCTGGTTGTCGACTTGTGGATTCGGGAGTCCAAGTCGTGTGATGATTAAATCGGAGTTGTACGACATAATTTCATTAATCATGCGTCCCGGCAGGTTATCCGACATCTCACGCAAAGATTCCAGAATACGCGAAATAAAATTGTCGAGTGGTTGCATTAAAAAGGCATCGGCGATGACATCACGGTAGAATTGTTCTGATTTTTTGTTGATTAACTTAACCAGCTCTCTTTCATTCAGCTGCGCGCCCTGATCAAAAATTTGTGGAACGACAATCCGAAGCGGTATTTCGTACGATTTTAAAAAGTATTTGATGATGATGCGTTTTACATCTTCGGCCAAAAACTGAAATATGTTTATATACTGCTCAAAACTAAAACTTTGTGAACGGAGACTGTATTTAAGCATGCGTAAGTTGGAGTTGAAGCTTTGGTTGGTTATCCCATCCAGCTCCAAACCTTCTCTGAAATAGTCGAGAATGGTGTAAATATTTTTTAATGTTTTAGCCGAGATATAGTTCAGATTGATTTGCTCCACCACTTTCTCCATAAGTCGTGTGGCTACATTTTCGAGGCGGAAGGTAAGTCCGAGGGCCTCAAATTTTGGCTCGCGGTATGTGCCATACATCGAAGGAATACCGATGGCGATATGGCGTTTGTGGTAAATATTCTCCCATCCCTGACTCGTTTTCGGGTTAAAAATAATCTCTTTCAGCTTGTTCATGAAGCTGTAAATCAGCTTAAGCGACGACTCAAAGTCGTTACTTTCGAGGGCTTTTGAAAAGGACTCCACCTCCTGATCGGCGATATAGCTGTACCGCTTGAGCAGCGAAATGATGTCAACGGTTTCGAAGGAGTACTTTTCTTTTAAAAAGGCGTACAATCGGCGGGTGTCCCTAAGTCTTTCTATATCACGATCGTTGGATGTGCTGAGTTGCCCGAGAAGTTGTTCAAAGGTTGTTTCATCGGTGCCAAGGAGTTCTGTTGGGTCTTTCTTGCTCATCAGGCACAATTCGTTCACCATGTGATGTATTGGAGCGAAGAACTCGTTCGTTTTGTCAATTTCCCTGTAAACGTTTAGCGGGAGCGCATCTTTTAACGCTTCCAGGTTGCCGTCGTGCCAAAATACAAAGATTTTTCGGGTGAGGTCGATTAACGTGTTGTTGCTTTCGGTGTGCACCTGTTTGCGCAGGAAATGAACAAGTTGGTCCTTTCGGTGCGAAATCTCGTCCATGGTAGTAGTCACCTTCCGAATTTCCCCTTCAGCTCCGATTTCGTTGAAATACACCGGAAAAATGCGTGTCAATTGCTTAACCTTTTTGTAAAAGGGGGCGATGTTTGAGTTGAGAATCTTTGTTATCTCCCGCTGAAATAAATCGGTATCGCTCAGAAAAATTCCTCCCATCTTTAGATTTACAATCAACGTGGAAAGGAGTTTTTCCATCTCCATTTGCGAATATTCAATAAGTTCTAACCAAACGCTGATGTTTTTGATGTGGTTTACGTTGACCGAAAGTTGCCAGTCTTCGTTGACATAAACAATACCAGGAGTTTCAAAACCAAACAGAATAATTTGTTCCTCAAAATACCGGGAGATACGTTGCGGTTTTTCACGGTCGATATCGATGGTTTTTTTGCCCACAGTAAGCAGGATGTCGAGCACCGAATTGGTATGTTCAGCGCGCAGACCTGTCGCAAAGGTGAAAATCTGATCGATAAAGTTGCGTAAATCTTTGCTGTCCACTTCATCAATGGCCTTTCTAACCATTTTATTCAAGTCCCAGATCAGTCGTTCCTTGTGGCTTTGCATGCCGGGAAGTTGGAGCAAATAGAAACTGTAGTAGAACTTTTCGATAAAGGTGGGGAAATAGATCATGGCATTGGCCATAACATGGCTAATAAAATCGAAATCAGGCATTTCATCGGATAGCTCCTTCCATTTCATGGTGTTTTTAAGTTGGTCGATTTGTTTATCAAACCACTGTGTACCCACCTGATCTTCAATAATTTTCTTGTTGTTGGACAGTATCGACGCCTGTGTTTCAAGCCATTTTTCTATACGGGTTGTCTCTTTCCAGTATTCAAGGTTTTTGAGGTGTACTTTTTTCGATAAGTCGAAGGCGGCAGTTTTAAACTCGGACTTTTCGGCAATGCCGGCCAGATAACGGTTAAAGTACTTCAGGTTTTGAATATAAGTAACCGGATGCAATTTCATTCCTTGATCGAGAATGTACAAGCAAAAACCAATGGTTGTAGAAAACCGGTCTTTTTCTCCGGCGATTTTGTCGATGAATTCGAGCAAAGTGCGTAGAACAAGAATCTGGGTTTCGGGGTTTCCGGTTTCGAGCATCAGGGTCTGCATCATTTTTAAGGGAACCTCGAACACCTTCTCGTTGTCATTTAAACCCACATAAAACCAATAGTCGGTTAAAAGTATCTTACGTAGCTCCTCTACCACAAATTTTCTGTTTGAAAAAGGATGTTGGTATTCTATCACGCAATCGTTTGCACGTTTGGTGATCCCAAAATACGATTTTGACAGGTCTATAAAGTGCTGAAAATCAGCTGGAATTTTAATGTCTTTATAGCGTGTTTCAGCGAGATTGGCTTCGAGGGCTTTTGATTCGAATTTTTCTTCCATAGGATTGTGAAATAGGGAACTTTCATGGCTATTTAATGTAACTTTGCTCCAGAACGATAAAATCGTACAGGACAAAAGTAATTAATTGTCTTTGTTTTTTGTTCATTAAGTTCATTTAAAACTATCAATACTATGACGAAAATTAAAATTGGAATTAACGGTTTTGGGCGAATTGGCCGCAACGTGTTTAAAATTGCCCTCGAAAGAAACAACATGGAGGTTGTTGGTATAAACGACCTCACCGATACGAAAACCCTGGCTCATCTTCTAAAATATGATTCTACCCAAGGAAAGTTTGCTGGCCAGGTTTCATACAATGAAAATTGCCTCATCGTTAATGGAAAAGAAATAGCTGTTACAGCCGAAAGATTGCCTATCAATATAAAATGGGCGCAAACACCAGATGTTGTTGTTGAATCTACCGGTATTTTCAGGTCGAAAGAGAGTAGCAAAGGTGGTTATGGCGACCACTTGAAAAATGGAGCAAAAAAAGTTGTGCTTACCGTTCCTTCAAAGGATGCCATCGACCGGATGATTGTTCTCGGCGTAAACGATCATGAATTGCGCGATGAAGACCAGTGTGTCAGCAATGCTTCTTGTACCACCAACTGTCTTGCCCCTGTAGCCAAGGTGTTGAACGATAAATTTGGCATCGAAAACGGGTTAATGACTACCATTCATGCCTACACCAACGACCAGGTAATTCTTGATGCTCCTCACTCTGATTTAAGGAGAGCGCGCTCAGCTGCCCTTTCGCAAATACCCACCACAACAGGTGCAGCTAAAGCTGTTGGCAAGGTTATCCCCGACTTGAACGGAAAACTTGATGGCATGGCCGTGCGTGTTCCCACTCCAACCGGATCACTCGTCGACCTGGTTGTAAATTTAAAAACCGAGGCTACCAAAGAGCAGATTAATGCAGCCATGAAAGAAGCTGCTGAAGGACCAATGAAAGGAATTCTTGAGTATACCGAAGATCCTATCGTTTCGGTCGATATCATCCATAATCCACATTCATCCATCTTTGATGCACAAAGCACAATGGTATTGGGTCGCACTGTGAAGGTTTTATCCTGGTACGACAACGAATGGGGTTATTCATGCCGCGTTGTTGATTTAATGGAAAAATTTAATTTGTAATTTTTTGTTTTTTTGTTTTTTGTTTTTAAGGTTGCCTCTCGGGGCAGCCTTTTTTATTGCGTGAACGTTTCTTGCATTAACGTAAGAATAGGGAGATAAATCTTGCAAGCACTATGGAATAAATCCCGAACCCACTATTGTTATTTGCTGCAATATCTTTTTATCACATTGTAGGCTTCCACAATGCCTAGCTCACCTGCTTTGCTGAGGTCTTTACAGGCCAGTTCCTCTTCGTTTAAGAAGAGTAGTGTAAGTGCTCTGTTATAATAGGCCTCTGCTAAATTTGGTTCCAGCCTGATGGCCATACTGTAATCGTCAATAGCTCTTTGATAGTCCTGAAGGCTTAGTTTTATATTGGCTCGGTTGTAAAAAGCAAAAGGCAAACCCGGGTTTCGACTAATCACTTCATTTAAATCTTTTAAAGCTTTTTGATGATCAGGTTTTGTTGGTTTTCTGTTTTTGTCGCTGGCAATCGTGTTCGAGGTGATGGTAACAATGTCGGTATATTGCTGTTCCCGATATAGGTATTCATCTAACTCGTAACGGCTGGTTCCGCGATTGAAATAAGCATACAGTATCTCAGGATCGGCTGAGAGGGCTTCGTCGTACGAATTGATGGCAGCTGGATAATTGCCGAACATGCTAAAAAAAACACCGTTGATAAAAAACGAACTCACCGTGTCGTTAACACTCAAAATAAGCGAGTCTACACGAATAAGTTCCGATCGTAGCCTTTCACTGTTCTGAGGATTGGCCTCGCACTGAAATTCCAGTTTTATACCAAGCGCATTTTCCGCATTAAAAGTGGCCACTTGTTCGTTGGTATAACTGCTTCTTGTATTGCCAACTTGCAGAGAGTCAGCCGGAATGCTGTAAACAAGGTAAAAGTTTTCTTTGGGTTCGATGGTAATGCGTTGAAACTGGATTCGGCCTTTTTCTTTGTTCCCGTTCACGAAATCTGCCTCAAACTCGATGATGCGTTCAAAATAGGCACTGTCGGCATAACGGCTGTAAAGCACCTCCGGGTTTCGGTGTTCGCTGTTGGCAGCGGCGATAATCTCGGTGGCTCTGTCGTGATCTTCACGTGCTCCGGCGTGATTTCCTAATGCCTGTTTTGCTGCCGATCGGTTAATAAATGCTCCGGCGAAGTCCGGGAAAATCTCGATGGCTTTTGAATAATCTGACACGGCCTCTTCGAATGATTCCATCTCAAAATGCAGATTACCAAGATTATACCAGGTATACACATTGAAGGGGTTCAGTTTAATCACTTCATTATAGTCAGCGATGGCCGCTTCGAAGTTGTTTTGTATGGAAAACAGGATTGCTCTGTTATAATAGGTGAGGGCATTGTTTTTGTCAATTCGGAGCACGTTATTGTAGTCGTTGAGGGCGGCCAGGGTATCGTTTGATTTCAGGTTTATCAGCGCACGCTGAAAATAGGCAAAAGCATTGTCTTCGCTGAGTGAAAGAGAATGGTCGATGTCACTTAAGGCCTTACCCAGGCTGTCCATGTCGGCATAAATCATCCCCCTTTTCAACCAGCCTTCACTGTTGAAGTAATCAAGCCTGATCGCTTTGTCCACATCTTTTATGGCCAGGTCGTTTTGCTCAAGAAAGTGATAGGCAATACCTCTGTTAAGGTAAGCAGACGCTACTTTTTTATCAAGCTGTATGGCCGATGTATAATCGTTAACAGCCTCTTTGTAATGAAGTAAGTGCATGCGTGTGTCTCCTCTTGCGAGGAAGAAATCGGCATTGAAAGGGTCGATTTTTAGCGCTTTGTTAAAATCGTTTAAGGCCTTGGGGTAATCGGCCAGCTGATCGTAAGATATTCCACGGTAAAGATAAGCTCTGGCATAAAGTGGGTGAATACGCACGGCCTGGCTGAAATCGAGTGAAGCACCACTGTAGTCGCCCAATGAAAATTTGGCAATACCCCTGAGAAAATATGCCTCGAAGCCATTGTTTTTTGATGCAATGGCGGTGTTGAAGTTATTGATTGCGCCAAGATAGTTCTCCTGTTGTAGTTCCCTTTGTCCGCTGCGAATGAAATAGTCATAATTTATTTGGCCTGGAAGCACCTGGGCGCAAAAAAATATTGCCAAGAAAAAGATTAGGAAACGGGCATGCTTTTTATTCATAGCTAAAGCAATGAAGTTAGTCATTGTTATTTAATGTTTTTCAGATAATTATATATCTCTACCTGCGACCTGACCTTTTTCTTTCCATCGTCTTTTCTGTATTGATTTTCTGGTGTCTGACTTATAAGTCGTGCTTTCTTGTTGTCAGCAAGCTGAATTTGCAGTATGTCCCATAATTCTTTCTGCAAGACAGGATCATAAATGGGGCATATCACTTCAAAGCGGTGATCGAAATTGCGAATCATCCAGTCGGCGGAGGCGATAAAATATTTCGGTGAACCGCCATTGGCAAACACCAGAACCCGTGAATGCTCCAGAAATTTATCTACAATACCTATGGCCGTGATGTTTTCGCTTAAACCCGAAATCCCCGGAACGAGAATGCAAATGCCTCTGCAAATGAGCTGGATTTTTACTCCTGCCTGTGAGGCCTTATAGAGCTTTTGGGTTATTTTATTGTCGACTAAATTGTTGAGCTTGATAATAACCCAGGCTTCTTTACCGCTTTTGGCATTTTTTATTTCCTGGTTAAGTAACCTGATCAGCTGTTTGCGCATCTGATAAGGGGCGACCATCAAATGTTCAAAACGTGGTGGCGTGTAGGGTGATTCAAACAGATGAAAGAGCATATTTACCTCGTTGGTAATACTCTGGTTTGCAGTTAGCAAGCTGTCATCGGAGTACACTTTAGCTGTCGATTCGTTGAAATTCCCCGTGCTGATATTGGCGTAATATATGTTCTGGCCGTCTTCTTTTCTTCTGATCAGGAGCAGTTTGGCATGAACCTTATAGCCAGGCAGTGTTTTGATGATGTTAACACCTTCTTCACGAAGTTTTCGAGTCCAGTAGATGTTGGCTTTTTCATCGAAGCGCGCCTGTATTTCCAGAAAAACCGTGACATCTTTCCCGTTTCGGGCAGCATTTATCAAGGCATTTATAACATTGGAGTCGCGGGCTGCCCTGTAAAAAGTCATTTTTATTGCTCTAACTTTCGGATCAATAGAGGCTTCGCGAAGCAAATCGACAATGTACTGAAACGATTGATAAGGGTAATGGAGCATGATGTCACCCTCCTTTATTTGGTTGAGGATGCTTTTTCGTTCAATGAGACGGGGATGAGTAAGTGGCTTCATTTTTTCGTAAACCAGAGCTTTCATTCCCATTTTCGGAAACGACATAAAATCTTTCAGGTTGTGATACCGTCCACCACCCCGGATATGGTCTTCCATAGTAATATTCAATACCGAGAGCAACAAATCAAGTAAATGTTGAGGGATGTTTTTGTCGTATACAAACCGGACCGGTGCGCCCCTTTTTCTTTTCTTGATGCTGTCGCTGAGCTGTTCCATGAAACTTTTTGAGATATCATTATCGATATCCAACTCAGCGTCACGTGTGAATTTAATGGTAAACGACTCAAACTCATCAAACCCGAAAGGACTAAAAATCTCGCTCAGGTTATACCTGATAACATCATCAAGGAACATGACAAATTTATTGTCATCTTTGGAAGGTAGGATTAAAAAGCGGGAAATGATATCCGTAGGAACGCGAATCAGGGCATAGTCTTCTTTAGTGGGGTGAGCTGAGTTGCGAAGGATAATGGCCAGAAAAATGTCGTTATCTTCCAATGTGTCAGGGTTGTGAAGGCTTTTAACCATGATTGGGAAAAGAATAGGGCGTACACTATTCTGAAAATACTGATGCACAAATTTCCCCTGACTTTCGTCGAGCTGTTTGTCATCAAGAAAAATGATGTGCTTCTTTCTCAATTCCTCTTTTATCGCCTGATAGGTTTCTGTGTAGATTTTTTCCTGATCTGAAACAATTTTCTGAACCTGTTCGAGGACTTTTCTTGGCGATTCAGTATATTCTTCACCCATTTTCTCAATTTGGGCCATGCGCTTTAGAGTAGCTACTCGCACCCTGAAAAATTCGTCCCGGTTGCTCGAAAAGATACCAAGAAACTTAAGCCTTTCGATAATTGGGTTGCCTGGATCCATGGCCTCCTGTAAAACTCGTCCGTTAAATTCAAGCCAGGAAACTTCCCGGTTTATGAGGTACTTAGGGTGGTTCATTATGTAGTAATTTTGGCTGTGTGAGTTAAAAAGTGTGTGTTAAAAAAAGGATTGATTTTTATCGGTAGAGGACACGACAAAAGTAGGTTTTGCGCAGGTGGCATCGTAAATATTTGTCCAGATGTTTATATTCAAACTGAATCCGAAAATACTTGAAGTAGGCATTCCGCTCACAGGCCTCAACATAAAGCGGTTGGCCAAATCTGTTAACCCGGGATTGTGTCCTACCAACACTACCGTACGGTATTCATCTGAAAGTGAGGCAATTTCGTCCAGTAGCATGTATTCGTCTGCAAGGTAAAGCTTCGATTTCACCAGAATCTCTGTTTCAGGATAGTTAATTGACTGAGCTGCAATTATTGCAGTTTCAAATGCCCGGCTGGCATCGCTGGATAATATCAAATCCACCTCATTAAGTTCCGTGCATCGTTGCAGTGTGTTTTTGGTTTCAATAACGCCGGCTCTCTCCAATGGACGTTCCCTGTCGGTTTGGTTTGGCGAAAATTCATTCGCTTTACCATGCCTGATCAAGAAAAGTTTTTTGCTTTGCTTCTTAGCCTCCATACAATTACAAAAGAGATAAAATGTAAAAGTAGTCAAAGATTTGAAACGGCAAATGACCTTCATCTTAACTTTAGTTAAATTATCCTGGCTTAGAAAGTGGCGCTGGTTTTATGCCCCGGATTCCTCTTACCGTGTAATGCTTGTCTGATGTACATTTTATTAGAAAATTTAATGAGTTGTTTTAGAGTTTGTTAAAAGTTTTTAAACGGTTATAATCACTTAAAGACGTAAGTAAATGGTTATTAACCGAGTATACTGAAAAGCCAACAGTAGTTTTGCGACTTCAAAGTTCTTTAATTCATATTCATTTAATACTTATTTCAATGAGCACTTTAAGAAATTCTGTACAGTTAATTGGCCGTTTGGGCAATGATCCTGAAGTTAAAACTTTTGGCGAGAACAAAACCAAGGTTCGTTTTTCGCTGGCTACGAGTGATTATCACGTAGATAAAAACGGTGAGCGTGTAGAGGATACGCAATGGCACAACATCATCGGCTGGGGCAACGTGGCCACCATTGCTGAGAAATACCTGAAAAAGGGACATGAGGTGGCCGTGCGCGGTAAGCTAACCTATTCTGATTGGGTTGACAAAGACAACCAGAAACATTATATGACTGAAGTAGTGGTTTCGGAGATTCTCTTGATGGAGAAAAAGAAGTAGTCGGGATTATGTGTTTCATTAGCTGCGGACGTAAAAATCCGCAGCTTTTCTATTCTTCCGGATAATGGAAAAAGCTGAAGTTGACTTTTCCGTAGTTGCGACGTGAGTGAAAAAACTCAAAACTGTTAAAATCAATTGATTTTGGATGTTCAACTATCAACCAGCCTCCTTTGTTGAGTTTGTTTGTTTTAAACACCAGTTCTGCTATTTCGGGGATGTTTTCCATAGCATAGGGTGGGTCTGCAAAAATTACGTCGAAGGTTTGTCCTGAGGTTTTTAAAAACCTGAAAACGTCTGATTGGATGACATTTAGTTCGTCCATCTCGAAATGGGTTGCCGTTTGCCTGATAAACTTTACACAGCTGTAATTTGTTTCTATTGCGGTAACGCTAGTCACACCCCTCGACACCAATTCATAGGAAATGTTTCCAGTGCCGCTGAATAAGTCAAGGGCGCTTTTCTCGTCTAAATCAATGATGTTGCCCAGAATATTAAATAGACTTTCTTTGGCGAGGTCGGTGGTAGGGCGAACAGGCAAATTTTTCGGAGGTGAAATGATCCGGCGTTTGTATTTACCTCCTACTATTCGCATAACAGGCTGTTGAAGAGAATGTAATGGTGGTGAAGATTAATTTGATCGAAGAGGTACGAATACTCAAAACTGGTATTTTTTTCAATCATCTTAAAATGCTTAATGTATCTGTAAATCATCTCATAATAGGGGCTTACCTTGTCTACTTTTCCCAGCATAACAAGGTTGACTTTTTCGGGGTTCAAGGTAAGTTGTTCGATGCTTAGGAGCAGGAAGTATATAAAATCTTCCCTTGTGTTGAAGGGAAACTGATTGTAGAAGTTCAGGTTCTTTTCGTTGAAATGAACCAAATCAAAACAGTTATCGTGTACCTGTAGAAAGAGTGTGTTGCGATCGTATTTGTTTTTGTTGATGATGGCCAGACTTTCTGTAAGGGCTGAGGAAAAGTGCATTATTTTGGCGTTGGCCCAAAAATCTTTTATCTTTTCCACAACAGGATTCGAGGCATAATAAACCATGTAAGCCCCGATATTTTTTAACTGGTCGTACAGAATTCGTGAGTTTTCCTGGAAAGGATGGTTAAATCCTAAGAACAAGTGTTTCTGTTGTGGGTCAAAAAGCGCTTGCGGAATAGGGGTCGAAAACCGATTAACCAGCATCACGGTTACTTCCTTGAAAGGGAAAGCAAACCAGGGCTGTTCGTTTAAAATTTGCCCGAACAAAGAAGGCAACTGACTTTCCTCTTTTACATTGGGGAAGTGAAAAGCCTGCAAGCCGATAAATTTATTTTTCTCGGGGTTCAGAACGCAAAAAACAAGTCCATGCAAACTAATTTGCATGGACAAGATATAATTCCTGGTATTGGCCTCTTTAAATGATTTATCGAGGATATTGATATATGGTGACAGCTTTAGGGACATCCTAAAAAGCCGTTATTCCCAGTTACCATCTGTAGAGGGCTCGACCATTGAACCAACTTTTAACCCGGGATATTTTTCAATATCTTCAAATTTTGAAATCAGGTTGGCGATAGATTGCTCGTCCATCCCTTTGAGGAAAGATTTAAAAGGCGCTTTGGCCTCAAACACGTTTACGTCAACACCACCACGATCGATCGTGTCGGCCTGCATTTCAAATACGATTCCACCAGAAAAAGGTATGGTTTTAAAGTTGGTGAAAGTAAAACCAGTCTTTTTCCCAAACAAAGAATCTGCTACATTGATAAAACCTACGGTGTCATTAATGGTTCTTGTGTAGGTGGTATCAGTAGGATCCGGAATAATTTTTACCACAGGTATTTCGGCAATTTTCAGAAAGGTAATGAGCGTGTCGAAATCAGCGGCATAACTTCCTTTAAGTTGTTTGTAAATAAGCTGTGAACTCCTGATGTCTTTTAACCTTTGAATAACAACCTTTTCACGGTTTGCTTTCTCCTGATTAAATCTAACAGGTTCCATTATGCTTTCAAAAACAAGATAGGCCAGTCCGATAATGACCAATGCTAAAACGATTTGAACGATCTTTTTCATGTGTAAAATAATTTGATAGCAAAATTAGAATAATAAACGGAATAGGCTGATATTTCGTATGAATAATTTTTTAACTTTTATCGGGTTTTAATAAAAATCCCACCGTTGTAATGAGGTTTTACAAGGCTTCGAAGTCAGGTAATCTGTTGAGGAAAGAAAATGTTTGTGTTTCATGATTCAGACGACAACAATAGAAAGCGCTCCCATTGCTGATAACCATATAATCAACTTTTAGTTTCAGGTTGTAGTTAGCTGCCTGCTCCATGGTTTTTTGAGTTAACTTAATTTTTGGCGATTTGAACTCGATAAGCATAGCCGGTTTGCCTTTTCGATTGTAAACCACAGCATCAAATCGCCTTGGCATGTGGTTTACCTGAATTGTTTTTTCTACTGATATCAGCGATCGCGGATAATTCAGGTCTGAGGTCAGGTAAGCTAGAAAATGCTGGCGAACCCACTCTTCGGGTGTAAGTGCCACATACTTTTTACGCCAGTAGTCAAATATTTCCTCTTTGCCTTCGTCGTTTATCCTGATCTGAAATTTTTTTTCGGTGTTCGACATGTTTATCTTTTCGTCCGTATTTTGGGTGTAAAACTACTTTAAAAATTGTAAATTTGCCAAAACTATTCATATGATCGAAAAGCAGGAAATTGTTGAAAACTGGTTGCCCAGATATACAGGCTTAGCGCTCGAGGGTTTTGGGAAATTTATTCTTCTGACTAATTTTAAGCAGTACCTTGAGCTTTTTGCTCAATGGAATAACGTAGAAATCGTGGATAAAAATGCCAACATGCCTTGTGCTACTGCCGGCGATATTACCATGATTAATTTTGGTTTTGGAAGTGCCAACGCGGCCACTGTAATGGATTTACTCAGTGGAATACAGCCAAATGCGGTCCTGTTCCTGGGGAAATGTGGTGGTATCAAAAGGAAAAATGAAGTCGGCGACCTGATTTTGCCCATTGCAGCTATTCGCGGCGATGGAACCTCAGATGATTATCTGCCCTCAATTGTTCCTGCACTTCCCGCTTTTAGCATGCAAAAGGCCATCTCTACTACAATCAGAGATTTTAACCGCGATTATTGGACCGGCACAGTATACACTACCAACCGAAGGGTTTGGGAACACGACGAGAAATTTAAGAAATTGCTGCGCAAAACACGCTCAATGGCCGTAGATATGGAGACAGCTACCATTTTTACTGTCGGATTCGTAAACGAAATTCCAACCGGAGCTTTGCTTCTGGTTACCGATCAACCCATGATCCCCGAAGGGGTGAAAACAATTGAAAGTGATAAAAAAGTGAATAAGGATTTCGTTGGCGATCACATCAAAATCGGAGTAGAATCCCTGAAACAGCTCATAAATAATGGGTTAACTGTTAAACACCTGAGATTTTAGTTTTGACTTTCGCTGAAATTGTTCGAAACCTGGGGAACAAAATATTTGCTCCTGTTTACTTCTTCCACGGAGAAGAGCCTTGGTATATTGACCAACTCACCGACTTAATAGAGGACTCCATATTGGATGCTGCCACGCGCGATTTTAATCAGTCGGTTATTTATGGTTACGATGTTACACCAAGGGAAGTCGTTGATTTGGCCCGGCAGTTTCCCATGATGGGGAACTATCAGGTTGTGATTGTGAAAGAAGCCCAGGAGCTTAAGTCGTGGGATGAAATTGAAAAATATATTGCTCAGCCGTTGTCTACCACCATACTTGTTTTAGCCCACAAGCATAAAAAAGTTGACAAAAGAAAAGCCTTCTATAAAACGATTACCGGATCGAAAAATGTGGTTGTTTTTGAGTCGGTTAAAATTCGAGACAATAAAATTCCAGACTTTATAAAAGAAGAACTGGCTAAAAAGGGATTTAATATCGAAAGTCGGGCACTTCAGCTTATGGCCGAATACCTGGGCAACGATTTAGGGAAGATAAACAATGAGCTTCAAAAATTGCTCATTAATTTGCCACCGAACACCCGGATTAATGAGGATCACATTGAGCAAAACATTGGAATCAGTAAAGATTTCAATGTTTTTGAACTGCAAAATGCGCTGGTACAGCGCGATATTTTAAAGGCCCAACGCATCGTAAACTATTTTGAGGCCAACCCGAAAGATAACCCTATTCAGATGCTTACACCGATGTTGCACAATTTCTTTATGAAGGTTTTTTTGTATAG
>Ga0180009_10000619_pt1 | contig 47796 bp, 41 predicted proteins | sample OS_PC_MetaG_FD_123537 | JGI IMG/M metagenome (GOLD analysis project Ga0180009, IMG submission 123537) | Groundwater microbial communities from the Aspo Hard Rock Laboratory (HRL) deep subsurface site, Sweden - OS_PC_MetaG | ecosystem: Environmental > Aquatic > Deep subsurface > Groundwater...
CGAACACAGAAGTAAAGTCCTTCAGCGCCGATGGTACTGCATGGGTGACTGTGTGGGAGAGTAGGACGCCGCCGGATACACGAATCAAAAGCCCAGTGGGAGCAAACACCTGCTGGGCTTTTTTGCGTTTGAGAAGATAATGATATATTTCGGCATAATTAATCTTGTCAGAGATGTATTGTCAGGCTATCATGAAAGAATTTGGTAATATTTATCAAGTGTTGTTAAAAGGCTTATTAACTATTTTATTTAATTAACTAATTCTTCCCAACTTGCCACAAATATTGGAGAAATAAGGAATGGCAGTTATATCTGTTAAGCATCTGTTTGGTGCTGGTGCCCATTTAGGACATAAGACTCAAAAATGGCATCCAAAAATGAAAGAGTATATTTACGGTGCCAAATCGGGCATTTACATAATCGATTTGAGAAAGACTTTGGAAAGGTTAAAGGAATCATACGAGTATGTTCTGAATCTTTCCGCAAATGGCGGCAAAGTGTTATTTGTAGGTACAAAATACCAGGCAAGGGACGTTGTCAAGGAACAGGCTGAACGAAGTAACAATTTCTACGTGAATTATCGCTGGCTTGGCGGAATGTTGACAAATTTCAGCACAATAAAACAGTCAATAACAAAACTGAAGAAATTGGAAGAAATAGCTGGACCAGATGGAGACTACGTTGGAGTGCTGAAGAAAGAAGGCGTAAGACTTGAGAGAGATAGGAAAAAGCTGGATCTGGTTTTAGGCGGAATTACCGAATTGAGAAAAAAACCGGCAGCGGTTTTTATTGTTGATATCAGAAAGGAATTCATTACTGTCAATGAGGCAAAAAAACTTGGCATTCCCATTATAGCAATTGTTGATACAAATTGTGATCCAAGGGGAATAGACTATGTAATTCCTGGAAATGATGACTCGATTCATTGTATTGAACTCTTCACCAGCGTTATCGCTTCTGCATCCATTGAAGGCAGGAAGATATATGAATCAAAAATCCTTGAAGTAAAAAAGGATAAAGACAAAGAGAAGGCTGAAGCATTAGAGAAGAAAGCAAAGGCTCGAGCGACTGCTGCAAACGATGATGATTTTGAGACTGAAGACGACGAATCCGCAGAGAAAACGGTTGAAGTGGATAATGGTGCAATTGAAGACCTGGAAACGGAAGAAGAGTAGTCAGAAAAAAAGGCTCAGTTGTCAAATATATACAGAACACTTTTAACGATTGAGGGAATCTGTATTTAAGCTTTAACCATATCTAATCAGAGGTAAATATGAGTAATATCACTGCGGCAATGGTAAAGGAGTTAAGAGAGATCACCGGCGCTGGAATGATGGATTGTAAGAAGGCCCTAACGGAATGTAACGGTGATTTTGAGGCTTCAAAGGAGTTTTTAAGGAAAAAGGGACAAGCTATTGCGAATAAAAAATCCAGTCGGGAGACAAAAGAAGGATCAATTTGCATCGTAGAAAGGGACAATAAAGCAGCGTTGGTAAAGATCGCCTGTGAGACCGATTTTGTTGCAAAAAATGATCTGTTTAAGGGGTTTATCAATAAAATAGCTGAACAAGCAATTGAAGTTGGAGTTGAGGATCTGATGGAGAAAAGTGGGTCTGAAGGTCCGATAAAAGAGCAATTCATAGAAATAATTGGCAAATTGGGTGAGAATATTGTTTTTGTTGAAGGTAAACAGTGGGAAGTTGGTCGCAATAGCGTAATTGGAGCGTATACTCACACCAATAGTAAAATCGGCGTTTTAGTTGAATTAGAATCCGATAAGGAGATTGACGCAAGTAAGCAGAAAGAGATTGCTAGAAACGTAGCAATGCATGTTGCAGCTTCTCATGTGGAAGCGGTAGAGGAAAACGAACTTGATGCTGAAATCGTTGAGAAGGAGAAAAGGTTCTTAATTGATCAGGCGAAAGACTCTGGGAAGCCGGAAAATATCATTGAAAAAATGGTTGAGGGACGGTTACAAAAATATAAAAAAGAGATCTGTCTGTTATATCAAAATTATGTGAAGGAACCAGACAAGACCATAGAACAATATTTAGCAGACGAGGGCAAGTTAATAGGCGCCAAGTTTGTTGTAAAACAATTTTACAAGAATCAGTTTTAGTTAAATAGAAGGGGATTTTCAGATCCCCTTTTTTTTTGTCTGAAAATTATGGAAACCAAGTATAAAAGAGTACTGTTAAAACTGAGTGGCGAGTTCTTGGGTGGTTTAAAGGGGGAAGGTTTTGATTTTAATGTAATTAAATCACTAACGAGTCAGATCTGCCAAGTGCACAACCTTGGATTTGAAATCGGAATTGTTCTTGGAGGGGGTAACTTTTTCAGGGGGACAAAAGATATTCCGTTAAAAATGGATCGGGTTGCTGCTGATCATATCGGTATGATGGCTACATTGATGAATGGTATCTGCATAAAAGAATCATTGATCAATGAAGGAAAAAAAGCTGAAGTGCTTACAGGTTTAGAAGCTCCTGGTGTAGCAGAAACCTTTCATAAAAATAGAGCGATGAACCTTCTGCAAAACGGTACAATACTAATTTTTGCCGGAGGTACCGGTAACCCATTCTTTTCAACGGATACTGCTGCCGTTTTGAGGGCACTGGAAGTTGAGGCGGATATTGTCATCAAGGGAACCAAAGTCGATGGTGTTTATGATAAAGATCCGGTGAATGATCCGTCTGCAAGGAAATATGAACGACTAACATTTGCTGAGATTCTGGAAAAAAACCTGAAAATCATGGATGCAACAGCCATCGCGCTTTGCAGGGAGAATGAGCTACCGCTATGTGTACTGTCCATCGTTGAAGATGGGAACCTTATCAGGTTTCTAAAGGGCGAAGATGTGGGGACTTCCATACTTAGATAGTAGCCTTATATGTTTGCATGTGCTTTAATGCTGGTCATAGAAAGATTGGAGCATTACTGCAGCCATCGAAAAGATAATTAATTGCAATAATTAAGAAAAAGAGATAATGTGTGGCGTCAAGCTATTGGAGAAATCAATTTAGTAAAAATTATTCAATTTTAGGAAAGGTCCCGGTGAAAAAGACAATTGTTTTATGCATCTGCTTGTTTTTATTTTGCTTCATGGAAACGGCGTTTTCTGAAGTTATCTATTCAATCGATTTTGCCAAAGTTAAAGAGACAACTCCAGAGGAGTGGTTAAAGAATAATAAATTCACCTTTAAGCTGGATGCAGATGATCTCCGATTCAGATTTGAAAATAATGCCCTTCTGATTGATAATGCAGGCGATATCAACGGTCTCCTTTATAAAGAGATTGATATCAAAAATGTAAAACGAGTCAGAATAGAGTGGGGGGTGAATAAATATTCACCGGGAGTTGACTGGGAAAATGGAATGACTCGTGACTCAATAAGCATTATTATTTCATTCGGCAGAAAAAAAATATCGAGTGGAAGTCTTATAATTCCAGATGTACCCTATTTTATAGGAATATTCCTTGGTGAAAAAGAGATTGATAATAAACCTTATGAGGGAAGATACTATAAAAAAGGTGGCCGATATATCTGCACTCCCTGTAATAGCCCTGCCGGAAAAACCGTCATAACCGATTTTGAGATACATGATAGATTTCTTCAACTTTTTGATGAAAAGGAAGTACCCCCAATTTCGGCTATTTCGATAGAAACCGATACACGGGACCTGCAATCTGCAGAAGCGTATATAAGAAAGATAGAATTTCTTTCGAATTAAATTAGTAAATTTTTGACGACTCCTCGTTATATAGCCTCTCTATTTTGAGAAGAATGCTTTCCAAAACGGGTTTGTGATCTTTATTGATTTTTGTGTGTGGATTGATAATATCCCGTAGGTTTGCTTCTTTTTCCCCAATGGCTTTTCCAATTTCTGAGAGGCTGATTCCTTCATTTCTTGACTGCAGTAATTTGGTAATGTGGTTTTTTATTCTTAAAACATCGAGCGAATTTTCCGGTTTTTGCAGGATATTGATTTGAGAAGGGTGATTGCCTTTATCGACGTGGCCCGAAATGGTTGGATGTTTGAATGATTGGGCTGTTACGGGCTTTTTATAATCAGTTTGTTTTTGTGTTGAAAGATCGGTGGAGGCATCCTTTTTAACCTTTGACACGGGATTGATCTTTCCTTGAAGAGGTGTGACATCGTTTTTAGCAGTCTCATGAACTTGCGGCAACTGATGTCTTGATATGTCATTGAGCGGTTCCTTTGTTTTTTGTTTGATCTTGGTGGAAGGTTGGGATTTCCTATCAAGAGTATTGTCAGTTATTTCCTCAGCAACGGGTTTTGAATAGATCCATCCAACCAACCAAATACAACAGAGATTTGCCATCTGGACTCCAAATCTTATGAGTATGATAGTAATTATCTGAACCCAAAGATTGAATGTCGATTTACGTTGACTGTAAAGCTGTTTCATCTCCGTTTTGGTTTTATCCTGGTTGCGTACACTGATAGCAGAGTTTGTCCTCTGGTTTTGTTCTACAAAGGTTTTTAGTGAGGTTTCATTATCTCTTGCCTGGCTGTGCAAAATTTCGATCACTTTTTCATTGTTGTTTTGTTTTTGGATAATATTAATTAAGGGATAGATTGCATTCATACTTGAACCACAGACTGTGGTTAAAAATAAAAAAACCAAGAGGAATTTAAACAAAAAATTGATAGGATGGGGCTTTGCTCCATTTTTCGTCATTTTTCCGGGCAGCCAGACACCAGCCATAATGCCCATGAAAACTTCATTGAGGAAAGCAGCCCAGTATCCCATATAGGCGAAAGAATTATTGTTCAAATACAATTGTTGAAAAAAAGAACCGGACTCAAGAATCATGAAAAGGGAAGCTGATATGCAAACGCATAAAAGTGATACAATAAATATTACTTTCGGTAGTGGCTTCATTGACGTTTAGCAAAGGCGAACAAAAGTTATCAAAAGGGAACATATGTTCACACACTAGCGTATCCGTTTTAACTCATCAAGCTTTTTCTTATTCAAAGCAGGCAAAAAGAGAAAAATAGATACATGATGCTAAAAATGATGCTAAAATGAATAGTTACTCGGGGAAAAGTAGAAAATCGTTATAAGAATACATCCATTGGTTGATGTGAATATATTGATTGACAAAAAACATGCGGAAATTGTTTTTTATTGTTTTTTTATTAATGATTTTGTAGAATATAATCTATCTAGTTGTTTCATAATGTATTAACATAAGTAACAAAAGAGAGAAAAATGATGGCAGATAAACCCACACTCAAAGTAGGGCATCTTAAAATCACAGATCATTTGATTTTGGGAATTACTAAAGAGCATGATGCGAACAAAACCTCTTCATTTGAAACATTCAATCTTGAAACTGTTCCTTACATGGGGTGGAATCAGGTTTCAGCGGCAATGATGGCCGGAGATATAGATGTTTCTTTTGTACTGGCACCAATGGCAATGGATTTGTTTAAGGCAGGTGTTGGTATCAAACTGGTACTTTTTGCTCATAAGACAGGGAGTATTCTGATTAAAAACAAAGCTGCAAATATCACCAGTTTGAATGATTTGAAAGGGAAACTTATTGCCATTCCATACCAGCTTTCAGTTCATCATATGCTGCTTCATCAGTTACTGACTGAGCAAGGACTGGAACCCGGAGCAGGAAAAGACGTAGGATTGGAAGTTATGGCACCTTCCCAAATGCCTCTGGCAGTACAAGAGGATGAGGAAGGAGAGATAGGCGGTTTTATTGTGGCAGAGCCTTTTGGTGCACAAGCTATAATAGAAGGATATGGAGAGCAGTTTTATCTTTCAAAAGATCTGTGGCCAAAACATCCGTGTTGCGTTGTTGCTGTAAAAAATGAAATCATTGAAAAACACCCGGATGCTGTTCAGGAGTTAATCAACAGTTTTGTAAAATCGGGACACTTTGTTCAACAAAATTTAGCAGAAGCAACAAAGATAGGAGCTAATTTTCTGGGTCAAGGTGAAGAAGTTATTAAAAAAGTGTTATCTGATCCTCCAGATCGTGTCATGACTAACGAGTTGATGCCAGTGGTCGATGATCTTTCGAAAATACAAGATTATATGTGCGATAAGATGCATGTATTGAAGGGGAAGATAGACTTAGACAAATTTGTTGATTTAAAATTTGCAAAAGAAGCCGGCGCTACATAATCAATTCTATTGTAAGATAAGGCTTTGCTTGACGAAACGAGATTAATTATTTATTTTCCATAAGACGATGGTAAAAAATCTCAACACAGAAACCAAATTTAGGTAAGAATACTTAGTGGGAGTAATTCATGGCAGCAAATAAAGATATGCGAATTTTAGTAGTGGATGATTTTTCTACGATGAGACGTATCGTAAAAAATATTCTTAGGCAGTTAGGTTATAATAATGTTATTGAAGCTGATGACGGGACAACAGCTTTGGCTAAAATGAAATCGGAGAAGGTTGATTTTTGTATTACTGATTGGAATATGCCAAAGATGTCAGGACTCGAACTTCTTAAAGAGATTAGAGGAGATGATGCGTTAAAGGATATCCCCGTTTTAATGGTTACAGCAGAGGCTTTGCAGGAGAATATTATTGCGGCAATTAAAGCCGGTGTGAGTAACTATGTCGTTAAACCTTTTGATGCGGCAACAATGGCTGAAAAGATCGATAAGATTTTCAGCTAGCACCATTCCCGAAATTCTTACCTGATGAGTTGCGCCAATTTTAGTTCATATTTCGCGAAAAATGCAGGGATTACCTGCATTTTATCTCCTGTCAACAATTGAAGATCTACTCCTGTTAAAACTTAATCCATTGTTCCGGTCCATAGGGAGTCTTTTGATTACTATTCCACTTTTTAACCGGGCCATCGCCTGATATTCTTAAAATCTTGTATTTTCCGGCAAAAACAACCTCTCTGTGTTTCTCAAATCCCCAACCGCAGGGTTGTCCGCAGTATTCATACCATTTCATTGTAAAAACCACTTTTATTCTGGGCAGAGACTCCTCGCCAACTTGGACAGAACCTTCTTCGACAATTTTGACGGTGTAGAGCAGTTCAATTCTTTTTAGATCAATCTCCTTGAATTCCACCAATTGAGCTGTCCCCTTAATATGTGATTTCAGATCACGATACCGGTTGAGATAATAATTGATGGTATCTGCGGTCAAAGCGTATGGGACCGGGACATTGCCCTGTTTTTCATACCACCAGGGTCTTTCAAAGTACCACTGTTTGGATTGGACACTTTTCTGCTTAAGGATTCTATCCTGGTTTGGAAAGATCGATTCGGCAATTCTCAGGTAGTAGTCAGAATCAATCAGGTCATTCTGTCGGTCAATCTCTATCATATATCCAGGTTTTTTTTCTTGCGCTTTGATGACATTGACCTTGGTGTTGTAAATGGACAGATACCAACCGGGTGGGATGTCAATCGTTGTTTTTTTTGCCGGCTCCTTCTTGGATGAACATGAACTAAAAAGAGCTGTCGATAATAGGACTACGGCAAATGGGATAATGAATTTATTATTAACGAACAGATTTATAAGCATAATTTATTAAAACTGTCTTTAAACCGTTTTTGTTTCCATAGGTTTATAATAATTGGATCAACATGGAGATCCTGGCAGGTGGTAAAACGATCCTCTTTATTAAAATCACGTTCCAGGGAATTCAAAAGATTATCGATCTGCATCAGTGAGGCAAAAACTCTAAGTCTCTCCATTTTTAATTGACGGTCATCCGGTGAAAGCCAAAAACCGAATTTAAGGATTTGATATGCTTCCATCGATCTTTTATTACTGCGGAGTTCAACAATTTGTTCCCGAACTTTATTGGCAGCTTCCCTATTCTCATTGTCTCTCACTAATTGAATTAAGATTCTGCCGTTTGGTTGACTTTTCCACTGCAGTTTTTTTGTGCTGCCGACTTGAGAGTTTATAGAAAAAGAGCCGTCGTTCAGGTTTTTTTCGGTAACCAGGTTTTCCCTTGGAGCATTCAATTGTACATGGGATTTTCTATATGACTTTGATTTTTTGTCTTTGAATTCGTGAACACCTGTTACTGTGTTTAGACTTATTAAATTATGTTCCTTTGGTTTTAATTGAATCCAGAATTGAACGTGATCCAGGTCGGACCAATAGAGGTCACTGCACCAGGCATACTGACAGTCATTAGCGGACAGATAGCGAAAAGGTGTCTTTTTTCTTGAGGGGATTTCAATTAATTCAGGTTGCTGCCAACAGATTCTGCTGCCATCAGTGCTGGTGCTTTTTCCACTTTCGAGAGTTAGTGGCGAAATACTCAGCACATTGACCAAGTGTCGGATATTCTCTTTCCAATCAGGGTTATCTTTTGCAGGTACGCTCTCAAGAGAGTGTACCTTAGTATATATCAGTTTGGTATAGTTGGAGTTTATCTTCAGGTTTCCACCGTGGATTTCATAATAGTTTTCATTTCCGTAATCATAAAAAATATAGCGGTTCACCTGACAGTCAAATGGCGGAGTATTCTTATGAGTTATTGATACGACAAGCAGCTTGTGCTCGAAGGAATTAAAAACACCAAATCTGTTTTGGGCAGGATCAATTTCATCCAGAAGCAGTTTCTGATCTGCAAGCACGATTTTCGTCATTGTGAAAATCAACAGGATGATGAGCAGCAATGAACTTGAATTATTGAAGAATAGTCGTTTCATAGAATCTTAAGTCATTATGGTTTTGACAGCGTGAAAAAAAATCCAATCCTCCCGGCTTTTGTTCAAGCAATGGGAATCGGGTCTTCTTCCTCTTTATTGTTTTCGGATTGTTGGTCGGTTTGTTTTTCCTTTTGATTTGTTGAAGAAATGTTTTTGGGAGGTTTAAGGCAATCGGAAAAATCAATTTTCTCGAGCATATCGGATGACATAACAGTTTTCGAGAAATCAACGTCTTTTAAGTTACACTCCTCAAACACACAATTAACAAATTTTACGGTTTGGAACTGGGTTCCGGTAAAGTCTACAAGAATAAAAGAACAATTATAAAAAGCAATGACTTCAAAACGGGCGAAACAAAACTTGGAATCTTGGAAAGTTGAGTTTAGTATTCGATGGGGCTCTGCGGATCGTTGCCAAATGCTATATGAAAAATCAGTGCTGACAAAACTGCAATCTTTATACTGATGTCTTCCGGTGAACAGAATAGATACAAAAAAGGTTCGGTCAAAGTTTGCATCCAGGACAACTGATAATCCTATTTCCTCCATTGAAAATGATTCATCAATATAAGAAAGCCCAGAAAAATCAGGGATTTTTTCGAGGAAGTCTGCCTGACAAAAAGTGGTGTTTGTGTTCGGTCTAACTTCTGTTTTCCTGGATTCTGTAATGGTTTGTTCAATTGAATTCGGTTGATTGATCGGTTCGGATTCGATTTCATCAATTTCTAAATAGGAATCATCGTGTAGTTTCATCTCTTCAAATCCATTGCGAATGATTTCATCTGAAGGGATTTGTTGTTCTTCGGAATCATTGGGTAAAACCAAAGCTGCCGATTTTGTCTTTTGTGAAATCTCTTTTTCTCTATCCTGAAGGGTTTTCTCCTCATGAAAGCGAACTCGGGACTGGGCATTGAACTTGCCCAATTCCAATTCAACCCTCTTCTCCGAGTCCAGATATAGATTTCTGAGAATCAGCAACTCCTTTATTTTTGACGGTAGTATGAATTTTTCAATAAAACTCATATTTTTAAAAAAGTTGTAATAATCCCTCCAGGCAATTTCCCTCTCCTTGCAGGCTAGATAGTAACTCTTTTGCTCGCTCTCTATTTCATTAAGAGCCTGCTTAAGTCGTTGTTCCAGGTAGTATTGTTCGGAGTTTCTTTCGATCTGTTTACGACGCGATTTTGGTTTGGGTTGTTTGATAAAATCGTTTAATTCTTTTAGAGCCTGCTCATATTTCGATCTAGGGAGGTTTTTTGTGACAGGCGGGAATAGGAGAAGATGGTAATCCTTCCTTCGGCCAAGAAAGAGCATGTAGCCGATGAGCAGGATAATGGCTGCTGAAAGTAGAAGAATATTCATTTTACTTAAAGTATCAACGTTTGATCCTGCTTGTGATGATTGATAGTACAATGAGTTACAACATGCATACTATCTCAAGATGGCTCCTCCAATACCGCTGGTTAACGAGATGTAACCATCCCATTTTATGTTTCGTTTTACCATCTCCTCGGCTATCTTCTGAGCTTTTTTCTTATCTTTGTCGTTAAGGGCGCCTTTGCAAAACGCTATTTTGTTATAGATCCGCTGTCGTTCTTTTTCCTGGCGAACGTTTTCCTCTTCGATCCGTTTTTGTTCGGCTTCTTTTTCCAGGCGAATTCTTTCCTCTTCTTTGCGCTTTTCTTCAGCCTCTTTTTCGAGTCTCAAACGCTCCTCTTCAGCTTCCTTTTCCTTTCTTAAGCGTTCCTCTTCGGCTTTTTTTTCTGCTTCTTCTATTTCAAGTTGCTCCTTCTCCAATCTGAGTTTTTCTTCCTCTTCCGGGGTCAACTCTTCTTTCTTTTTAACGATTTTTTTAACGAGTCTTTTCTTTACAACTCTTCCATCAGGAAGAGTCCTGGTTACAATTTTTACCCTATCTTTATCGTCTTCACCCGTTTTTGGAGGTCTTGCTGCTTGCGAGACAACTCCTTGTTTTGTCGGAACCCTTCTTTTTAATTGTCCGACGGGTCTTTCAGGTTGTTTTCTTTCAGTATCAGAAGAACTCACTTTCCTGATCAAACCGCGGGCAGGCGGTGCATCGTCGGCAGAAATTCTTTGAATGGTTCTCCTTGGACTGGCGGATTGTTGGGAGTTTGGAGAAACCTGCCGCCGTTTTCTTAAAAAATCGTTAACTTGTGATGTTCCTATTGGTGTTTTCTCAGCCATATGATGTTAAATCTCCAAGTATAGTTTTTTCATAAACGTCAAAATAGCCGTTGGTTACTTTGATAAGCAGATGCTATTCAGAATGTCTGTTCTTATATGACTATTGTTGATAGTGGCAATCCTGTGTATACCCGTATATGTTATTTAACCCGATACAGAAAAAAGATCAAAGGAAAAATTGAAGGTGATCAATTGATGACCGACAGAAAAAAGTAAAAGTTCCAATATAATGCCATTGGGAACTATAAACTAAGAGCAGTCAAGAAGATATTGGATTTTAGACACTGTCTCTTTACTTCAACAAAAACAGCCGGATAACCAGGTCGCTTAAAGTGAAGGTTGTTGATAACAGATAGGACAGATTTTCACTGAGACTTGGAAGCATTAAATTAAGGTAGGATCTCGTGAATTTTTTCCTTTTTTAGTATCAAATCGTAAATCCCTCTTCTTCAAATAAAACTCGGCATGTTTCAACCGCTTCAGGATCAAAATGAATCCCCTTATATTTGACTATTTCCTCCAATGCGCGTTCATTCCCCAAAGCTGCTCTGTATGGTCTGTGGGAACTCATGGCTTCCACAACATCAGCCACAGATAAAATTTTTGCCTCCTTTAGTATTTCCTTGTCTGTTAAGCCTTGGGGATAGCCTGAGCCGTCAAGTTTTTCATGATGCTGGTATACAATCTGAGCAATTGGTTTTTCGAAAGGGATACCACTTAGCAATTCAAATCCGATCTGGGGGTGTATCTTTAATAATTCATATTCTGCATCAAGAATGCTGCCTGGTCTGTTCAAGATATTCAAAGGAATCCTGATTTTGCCTATATCATGAAGAATCCCTGCAATACGAATGGTTTCTATTTCAGAAAAAGACATCGACATTTTTTCCGCGATAATACAGGCTAGTCCTGCAACCCGCTGTTGATGACCAGCAATGTATGGATCACGGGTTTCTACCATTTGAGCCATAACCTGGATGGTCGATTTGAAGATATTCTGAATCTGGTGAGTTTTTTCCTCAACCATTGATTGCAGAATGACATTTTGATTGGAGAGTTCTTCACTCATCCTTTTAACGGACAAATGGGTTTGAACTCTTGCTTTGACTTCAACTATGTTAAATGGTTTTGTAATGTAGTCTACAGCACCCAATTCAAATCCCTTATACTTATTGGCTGTATCTTGGAGAGCGGTTAAGAAAATGATGGCGATATCTTTTGTATCATCGGATGATTTTAATCTTTCGCAAACATCAAAACCGTTTAATTCGGGCATCATGATATCTAACAAGATCAGGTCCGGTTTGGTGTTATTTACATATTCCAATGCTTTAATGCCATTTTTGGCAATACCCAGCCTATATTCGTCTTGTAAGGCTTCCAGTAAGATGTCGATATTAATTGTATCGTCATCGACAATAAGGATTAAAGGCTGTGTATTGGTTTGATTTTCCATGATCTAAAACAATTAGATATTTAAATTGTTTGCCTTGGCGAATTTATTTAATTCCTTGAGTGCTTCCTCATAATCATAGTTCTCCAGCTTCTCTTCTATCAATGTAAAATCCTCCTTCCTGTTATCCAGCTTAAGTAGGGTTAAAGCACGTTTTATTTGTTCCGGGTTATAGTTATCAATTGCCTCTCTAAGGTCTTTAAGTTGATCCGTGATGTTTTTTTTATCCATGGGTATCGATTTTTGATCGGGTAGGTCTTGATTCGCAATATCATCGGATAATAGTGTCTCTATGGATGAAAAAACAAGATTCAGGGAAGAATCCAGTTTTTCGATTAGGTCATTTATATCACCTGACAGACCTTTTTCAATATCTTCAGAGGTTAACAATAAATCCAATTTATTAGCCAATTCCCCAGTTTCAAAAGCCCCAATGTTGGCGGAACTTCCTTTTATGTCATGTGTGATTTTCTTGAGCAGGTCAGTGTCATTAAAATTCTCTACTTGACTATGAAATTCTGTAAAAAGCGGTTTGTGATAAGAATAGAACTTTTTCACAATTCTTATGTAAGCCTCGGTCTCAATTTTGAGGCTTTTTATTGCCTTTTGAATCTCTATTCCAGGCAGCTTTTCCGGAAGTATGTTTGGAACCTCCGAGGATTGCTCCTGCGGGGAAGCAAATGGTGCTTTTGAGGATAAATCAATTTTTGAACCTAAAACTGCGTAAAGGTTATCCTGATTAATGGGCTTCGATACATAACCATCCATGCCTGATTCGATGCATTTTTCCTCATCCCCTTTCATGGCGTGTGCTGTCATGGCGATAATTGGCAGTGATTTGTGGTACCCGCTGCTTTTAATCCTGCGAGTTGCTTCGTATCCATCCATCACTGGCATCTGAACATCCATCAGGACAGCATCATATTCAATTTTATCTACAGCCATTACCGCTTTTTTGCCGTTATCTACAATATCGACTATGATGCCAGCTTTCTCCAGAATTGCTTTTGCTATTTCCTGATTGGTTGGGTTATCTTCAGCAACCAGAATTTTTGCTCCCCGCAGTTTCTCCCTGTAATCTTCTGCAATTATTCCTAGACTGCGATCATTTTGCGGATATGGTGTAGAAGAGTAACCAAAAGCATAAAGAATGCTGTTGAATAAAGAACTTGGAGTATAGGGTTTGTAAAGTATACAAGACACGGATTGTTTCAGAGCTTCATCCAGTTTTGACTCTTGCCCAATACCGGCCATTAGAATGACCGGTCCGGTTTTTCTAAATGTTGTGCTGAGTCTGCAATAGACATCACTGTTTTTTGTTTTCGATATCCAGCAATCGATTATCATCAAGTCAAAGGATTTTTCTTTGTGTGTGAGAATCGAGGTTGCCTCATCTCCGGATGTAGAAACATCTACTTGAAAGCCGAATGATTCAAGGATCCGTTTTAAAAGTTTGGAGCTGTCGACTTTATTATTGATAATAAGCGCTGTTTTGTCTGAAAAATTGAAAGATTTTGCCGGCTTTATACCCTTATGAGAGATCTGTTCTTTAAGGAGAATGGTGAAATAGAACGTTGTCCCGTTTCCCTGACTGCTTTTAACCCAGATGTCACCGTCCATCAATTCCGTTAACCGTTTGCTGATTGAAAGTCCGAGACCGGTACCACCATATTTCCTGGTAGTTGAAATATCGGCCTGGATAAAGGGCTGAAAGATTCTTTCTTGTTGGTCTGGAGCCATTCCAATGCCAGTATCCCGAATATAAAACAAGAGTTTTGTGTAATCTTTATCTGCAGGTTCCTGAGAGTCTTTTACGCCAATGGTAATGGTACCGTTGTTATTCGTGAACTTTATGGCATTGCTTATCAAGTTGGAGATGATCTGAATGATTCTTAATTGATCTCCTGCGAGAAAATTAGGTGTCCCGGGTTCGATATCAATAAGGAGATCAATATCTTTCTCCTGAGCAACACTAACAAAAGGAGAAACTGCGTTATTTAAAACGGTTTCCAGTTGAAATGGCTTCATTTCCACTTCCAGTTTCCCTGCTTCTATCTTCGAAAAATCCAGAACATCATTGATGATGCCCAATAATGAGTAGCTTGAGGATTGAATAATTTTGAGGAATCGTTGGACTTGAGGAGAACTCACCTCCTCAAGGGCTAAATCTACCGCGGCAATAACCCCGTTCATCGGTGTTCGAATCTCATGACTCATATTAGCCAAAAAAGCGCTTTTGGCGAGTGTGGCTTCGTCTGCATTAGCCTTGGCTTCTTTCAACTCCGCGTTCATAGCTTGAAGTTCCGAAGTTCGCTCCACCACTCGTCTTTCCAATTCTTTGTTCAGGTTATGCAGGGTCTCTTCATGCTTTTTCCTGTCAGTAATATCTACAAAGGAAATGATGCCTGAAAGCTTACCTTGAAGATCCGTATAGCCGCCGGATGCATCAATCCATTTGACTTCATTGTTCTTTGTAATAATTTTTAATTCATATCTGACATATTTTGGTTTTTCCTGTTGGGATGTTACAAGTAGTCGGGAAGCATCAGTTCTAACGTCTTCATGAAACAGGTTTCGAATATCCATTGAGGTTAATTCCTCGACACTGTATCCGGTAATAGTTTCACCGGCGCTGTTGGTGTAAACCAATTGCTGATCTTGAAACATCATGATTGCCATGGGAGAGGTATCAGCCAATGTGCGAAATTTCTTCTCACTGTTTTTAAGATCGATCAGCGCTTCATTTAATCTTTTATTGGTGTTATCCAGTTCTTTTGTTCTGCGGGCGACTTCCTTCTCCAGATTCTGTTGATACAGCCTGTTTTCTCGAATTAACCTCGCTCGTTCCAGGCATTTCTCAACAACATGTTCGAGCATATTAAGATCTTCAACGGGTTTTAACAGGTATTCCCACGCTCCCAGTCGAATTGCTTTTATGGCATCCCCGATAACGCCAATTCCTGAAATAACAATGATCGGGGTATCCGGAGCTTCCTTGGTCAATATTTTTAATACTTCAAAACCATCCATTTCCGGCATCGAAAGATCAAGGAGAACAAGGTCTGGATGTTCTGAAGCAAACTTTTCTAGGCCTTTAGCACCGTTATCCGCTTCAATAACCCGAAAGTCGGAGTCTTCCAGAAAATCGACAAAACTCCTTCGAATGGCTTTTTCGTCGTCTATTGTTAGAATTAAAGGTTGGAGATCTTCTTTAGGCATAGTTGCAAAACCCTGACAACAGCTTCAAAATTGTTTAAAATGATGTAATGGATAAGAGTGAATCATGACCCATTTTGGGAATCAGTCCGGGCATCAGTGAATTACTATCTCAAAAAAACAGAGTTACGATTAACTTCCATTATATGAAGAATCCGGCTGCAACTTCAAGTAAAATAGAAAATACAACTGATTTATCAAACCGGTTTAAATAATGAATTATGCGCATGTTTAAACCGGATACTCATCTGGATTGCACGAGTAACCAAGGAAGGACAGCTCCCGGTTTACTTTCCCTTGCATTTAATAAGCTGTTTGGGGCGTTTTTTATTTTTGTTAAAGAGAAAAGTTGGATAGCGCTGCTTTAAGCGATGGCGATCAATTGGATGTCTGTTCAAAGGAGGGTGATTATCAAGTCTGGTTGGAGCAGATTCAATTGATTTGTCTAAAATCGAAAAACAAATCAATTGAATTCATGGTTATTTAATGTACATTGCCCTCATATCCTTTTTCAGGATTTTACCCGTTAGGGTTCTGGGAAGGGCTGCAGTGAATTCTACTTTTTTGGGAATTTTGTATTTGGCGAGTTTCCCTTTGCAGAAATCAATAATTTCTTCTTCCGTGACCTCTGCGTTTGGAGTTTTAACAACAACCGCCAATCCACTTTCTCCCCATTTTTGATCCGGAATACCAATTACGCCGGCGTCAGCGATTTTATTAAAGGACATCAGGACATCTTCCACTTCAGCAGGATAAACGTTTTCTCCACCGCTGATATACATATCCTTCCTTCTATCAACGATATATAAATAGTTTTCTTCGTCGATATAACCCATGTCGCCGGTGTATAACCATCCATTGACAATGGTGCCGGCAGTATCATCCGGTCTTTTCCAGTACTCCTTGATGACATTAGGCCCTTTCACCAGAATCTCTCCCATTTCTCCGGTTGGTGTCTCATTCCCATTCAAATCAACAATCTTGATATCAACATGGAAGACGGGCTTTCCACATGATCCTATTTTTCTTAAGGCATCACTGGTTCTTAAGGCAGTTACAGCTGTTGCGGTTTCAGTTAATCCATACCCCTGGTTAAAATTGACACCTTTCTTTAAATAGGTCTCAATCAAAGATTTTGGGCAGGGTGATCCTCCGGCAATAAAAAAACGTAAAGAGGCAAGATCGGTTTGTTCGAATTCCGGCATCTGGCTCATCATCAGAAACATGATAGGAATCCCAAACATGCTGGTTGCTCTCTCTTTTTCGATGATTTTAAGAATACCTGAGGGATCAAAGAATCGCTGTATAACATATAAACAACCTGCATAAAGAGAAGGAGTAGCAGAAGCATTCAAAGCGCCGATATGAAATAGCGGGGCGCAGCAAACTCCAACATCTTGAGATTCAAATGAGTACATGTGGATACAGTTTATCGCATTCCACTGCGTGTTTCCCTGGGTTATGACAGCTCCTTTTGGACGACCGGTAGTACCTGAGGTGTACATGATAATATGAGGATCATCCAGAGTTGGTTCTTCATCGGGTTTGGGATCTTCATCCGAATATTGTTGAATCCATTTTTCAAAGTGCAGATCGTTGTCGGAGCCGCCATCCATTTCACAGATAAACCGCTGTACGGTTGGAACTTTTGGTCTTAGTTCGTCAACTACTGTTAAAAACTCAGGTGAATAAACCATCAACATCGGTTCGGAATTGTTTACGATGAAATCCAGTTCCGGGACTGATAGCCTGAAATTTAGGGGGACCATGATAGCACCCAATTTGGCCAATCCGAAGAGGATTTCAAGAAATACGTTACTGTTTCCCATGAGTACAGCAACTCTGTTTCCTTTTTTAACTCCGGCTTTTTTGAAGGCGTTTGCAGTTTGATTTGTACGTAGATGAAACTCTTTTTTGGATAAAACCAGATCTCCATATTTTATGCAAGGTTCGTCCGGATAACGCCGGGCCCATTTTGTTGTCCATTCTCCGATATTCATATACTCTCCTTATCTCAATATTGGAATTTTTGGCTCGTTTTCAGAAACAATAGAGAGTCTTTCCGATTTTGACTGTAAAATCAACCGTAAATTCCTTTTTCTCTTCAATTTGTCGAGTTTTAGAGAATCCAATACCGCTCCGGAGCAGGATTTTTGCCTGCTCGGGTTTATTTTTTTGCACTCAAAGGGGAGTGGATCAATAGCTTGGTTTTAAACTATTCTTTTTTGTAAACAAGGATAAAAGCCTTTTGGGTAGCTTTGGCAGGGTGCTCGTGAATATTACTTCCTGATGCAATTCTACCAAACCGTGTTAATCAATTTTGCATCTTGAATCGATAGAATTTAGTATCAACAACCATCACGGGAAAATTTGCGGGTAGCATATCCTGATTTATCTCCGTAAAGCTGTTTTTTTCATAAAACCGGTGTGCAGCTAAGAATTCTGGAGTTGTGCCCAGAAAAATTTCTTTTATTTTTTTCAAAGCGGCCCAATCAAGTGCAACCTTTAATAATTGAGAAGCAACACCCTGGTCTTTTCCCCTGAATTGTTTATCAACAAACATCTTTCGTAAGGCGGCCTGCTGATTGCCAATATCTTTCAGTGAAATGGTACCAACCACCCTATTTGAATGAAGCGCTGTCCAAAAGTTGCCATAACCTGTTTGATAGAACTCTTCGATATTCTGCAAATCCGGTTGCTCTTTTTCAGTGATTTTTATATTAAATTCTTTCTGTTGAATGCCAACAATCAGAGAAATTATAGAGTCCAGGTGTTTATTTAAAAATGGCTGTATAATAACAGGCATGCCAATATTCATGTTTGATCCATCCGTGAAATAGAGTATTAAATTTTAACTGAACTATTGGAGGTAGGGGGAAAAAAGAGGAAGATGAACGTTGGCACCGCTCCTTGTGCGCTGCGATTTGATTTGCAGCCGGAACATCCTTGTCCCGCAACAACAGTTATTAATGCGAACTTTGTGCCTTTGGTGTTGGATAATATTGTTTCGGTTCTATCCAAAGTGATATTTGTTCAAATTCTGGTAAATCAACTTATTTTTGCCCTTTTTTGATTGATCACCTGTTTGAGCTTTTCGGCTGTTTCGATAATTATATTCACCTGGAGGGATTCAACATCTGTTTGCGGTCGGCTCGTATAAGCTTCCTCATATTTATCCTTATAATATCTTATCTCTTCAAACAGGAGTCTTAAATAGGATTCCAGAGTGGATTGAATCAGCTGAAACAGAAGATTCACGTCTTGTTCTGCATCCTGGAGCAAGTTAATAATGGCTGGGAATTGAATATATGGGGTTTGCCCTGTTAATTGGACATATTTTGCGGCTTTGGGAATGGAGAAGGTCTTTAAAATAGAAATCAACTCGGTTTCGATAATATCAAAGATTGGGTTGGCGCTGATTGCTGATTGCTCTATATCTGTTTGCTCCATTAAGTGAATGATCTCACTTAAAATCAGTCTCCATTTTGTGTAGGTTTTATTTCCCAGATGTTCGATTGGTATCTCCGCATAATCAGCAGTCATTTGTTTTAATATCCTGTTGTAGATCTGTTTTGATAACAGGTCCGATTCCAGAGGTTTATTTCTATCCGGCGTAAATCCAACCACATTCTCGACAAAATCTACGATTTTTTTATGCTCTCTTGGAGTAATATGCAGCTTTGTATTCTCGAAAGCTTTCACTTTTTTTTCCAACCGGGTAACCTGCTCTGTTTTTATGCAGTTTTGATATACTTCATCACGGATTGGGATTAGGGACACAATATGTTCAATCTTTTTGTTTATCAGCCATTGCATTGCAGGAAGGTGTAACAGGCCAAATGTCTCTTTATCCGGATCCGGAATTGTTTCCCAGGGGAACAGGTTGGATGGGAAAACCAAAATAACATGACTAAAACTGACTGGGTCTTCCGGTCTGCGATCCGGTATCATTATCTTCCAGGGACCGATTTCATTTGAGATTCCATCACGAGCTTGCTGAACCCATCCCTTCCCTCCTATCAATCGGCCAGGAGGGATAACGCCAAATTTAAAATTGGCTGCATACAGACTAACACCTCTTGATAATGGCATCCAGTAGTGCTTTTCCAGTTCATCATTGGGAATGGCAAAACCGGGTGTTGCTTCGCAAAAAAAGAAGTGCCTGGTAATGAAGGGCATATCCAACAATCTGGCAGGTATCCCCAATTTCTTTAAGATCACATGGAATGCCCGATCAACTTCTATTTTTGCCTGCTTGGATGTGCAGGTTCTCAGCAATTGCATAATATTCGGCCGACTACCGTGTTGGTAACAAATCTGCCCAATCCTGCCAACGGGATCTTTCAGCTGTTTATTGTAGGCGGCAATAGCTCTGCTGATTGGTATGATATCCTCCTCAACCATAAACTCATCATCAAATTCGCTCTCCTTAACCAGATAGGATTTGGATTGCTCCGATTGATTTTTCTCTATAAAACTTTTCATAGCCGCAACGGATTTATTAAATTCATTCTCGCATTTTGCTGCAACCAAAGCTGTCCTTTGGGCTATCTGGGTTTGCATTTTCTGAGGATATTTTAGATCAAATTTGTTCTCAAATGAACTCAAATAACTCTTCAGGTCAAATGTATTGTTCTTTTCCGATCGACCAAAAAAACTCATTATCCCCGGATCCAAATTGTTATTGTTTGAAGAGGACTCACCAGTTGATTTCCGTTTTTTATTCGCAAGGAACCGTTTTTCAATTGCCTTAATCAATCCTTGCATTCTGATCTGATAGTTTCGTGGGTTAAATAGCTGAATTTCGGAAATGCTGACGGGGAGTTTGTATTCAGGTATCTGCATGCTAATAAGCTTGGCCGTTGAAGTTAGATACCGGCGCCAAATCTGGTGTTTCTTTTTTATATAGTCTGCATCTTCTCCATTGAATGATTCCCTGGGAAAACGTTCGTCCAGGTGTTGTCTCATCAGATTCCTGAAGGTGGTAATGTCTAATGGGACACCACTTGGCCACTCATAACCGAGTTCTCGTTTTAAATGTACTCGAATACTATTCCATATCTTTACATCCCAACCCAGGTCGATGCGATTATCAAGCGATTTGATTATCTGTTGGGTATTGGTCAGTTTTAAGGTGGTATTGATCTCTTCCCATAAATTTTTCTGAATAAAAGCGTACTCGAAAAGCCGGTTTTGAATTCCTTTGAACATATTGTAAAAAATACCTGCTTCTTGGGAGAATTGAGAGTCGGGAATTGACACGTCATCGAAGTTTCTAATGAACAATCCCATGGGTATTTTTATGAAAAAACAGGTCGTATCTTCTGCAACCCTTATGGTTGCAGCACGCTTTGATTCCGGTTCCACAATCCCTTTATCGCCAAAGAGTGCGGGTGCGTCCATCTGAACGACCCTTTTTCCATCCACCAGCACATCCACCTGCTCATCACAGAGAAGGAAAAGATCCTTTCCCTTCTCACCCTGAACAATAATATCCCTGTGTTGATTGAAGAATCCAAATTCGACTTGATGAAGTAGACTTCTCCCCAAAATCCCCAGGCAAGCTCGTGTTACCGGGTATGATTGTAGGAGAGAAGCCGCAAGTCTCACACCTTCAGCCCCTGCATTGTTGATATTATAATACTGGTTGATGTTAAGAGGCATTTGATTCAAAGAGTCAGTTAACTGATTTTGTTTGTATTAAAAACCTAAACTAATATAATCAGCAGGAACAGGCAAACGTTTAAATATTGGGAATATAGGTGAATGATTTTGGGGATTGATCCGTTTGTGAAACGGAAAAAGACTGGTTTTAAAAGATAAATAAAACCAGTCTTATGAGGTGTCAGTATTAACTGTTTTTTAACACTATGAGTGCATCAACGGCAACGGGTTTTCCATTTTTAATTTTCACGGGATTGATGTCAATTTCCTGGATTTCATCATGATCCAACCCAATCTGTCCGACCGCGATAAGGATATCTGCCAGCAGTTCTCGATCTGCTGCTTCCATTCCCCTTACTGCCTCCAGTATTTTCTTTCCTTTGATATCGTTCATCATTTCAAAAGCATCCCTTCTTTCCAGGGGGGCAACTCTGAAAGTCACATCTTTCAGAATTTCAGTAAAAATACCACCCAAACCAAACATCACACAGGGCCCGAATTGAGGGTCCCGTGTCAAACCGATCACCAGTTCGCGTTGTCCCTTGACCATTTCCTGAACAAGGACATGCTTCTCTTTGGTGTCCATTTTTGACTGGATCTCGACAAATGCTTGTTTTGCCTCATCTAAATTACGAATATCAATTTTAATCAATCCTTTTTCTGTTTTATGGGCAATTTCAGCGGAAGAACCTTTCAAAACCAGTGGATAACCTATGGTTTGAGCTGCTTGTTCCAGCTCTTCCATGCTGGTAACAACAATCTCTTGTGTTGTCGGGATTTTATACTCTTTTAAAACCAGTTTTGAATCAAATTCCGAGAGTGCTGACTGGCCATCCTTTAATGCGCGTTTAATAATTTCCATAATTATCTCAGTTTTTGTTAAAACAATTGTTAATCCTTGAATTAAAACAGGGTCTGCTCAAGGATGGAAAGTGTGGAGTGGCATGATATGCTGCTCCATATTTTACGATAAAAATGCTGGTTTGCTGTTTTTAAAGATTTTTTATCTTATCTATTTTTGAGAATTAAATAAACAGTGAATATAATGTTCTGTTCTTTCAAGCAATATAAAAGCATTTATGGGCATTGTTTCTGTTACTGATCTGCCTCTTCGCAAAATTTATATCCGGTTCCATAAATGGCTTTGATGACATCTTTATCAGGCAAACAGGTTTTGATTTTTTTTCTTAGATTCTTAATATGGGTATCAATGGTACGATCATACCCTTCAAAATCATATCCCTGTACCTGATTCAAAAGTTCGTTTCGACTAAACACCCGGTTGGGTTGAGACATCAGCGTTTTTAAAAGATTGAACTCACTTCGGGTAAGGGTGAGATTCTGGTTGTTAATCTTAACCAGCTTTGTGCCCAGATCCAAGGAAATTTCACCCTCAGTGATTCTTTCCGTCATCGTTCCGGAACCAACTCTTCTTAAAACAGCTTTAACCCTGGCAACAACTTCCCGAGGGCTGAATGGTTTACAAATATAATCGTCAGCGCCTAATTCAAGACCGATTAACCGATCTATCTCTTCTGCCTTAGCGGTTAGCATAATAATCGGCACCGATGAATCCTTCCTGATTTCTCTGCATATTTCAATGCCATCCAGTCCGGGAAGCATTAAGTCCAACAAAATCAATGCGGGGTTGGTTTTTTTGAACCTGGTCAAAGCCAAAGATCCGTTGTTAATCCAGTCCGCTTCGTAGCCCGCTGACTTAAGATAATCCATCAGGATATTAGCGATTTTTTCTTCGTCTTCAACAATTAAGATAGTTTGAGACATGGGTTTTTTTTTGAGTGTTTGGTATTTTTATATTTTTAACAATTCAATCTCTATTCTTAATCCATTTCCGGGGATGTTTCTGGCTGAGATTGAACCCTGGTGGGCCTCGACAATATGTTTGCAGATAGCAAGACCCAAGCCGGTTCCTCCCTTTGCCCTGTTCCTTGATTTTTCCACACGGTATAACCTGTCGAAAAGATGCGGAAGAGATGCTTCCGGAACACCGGGGCCTGAATCTTCAATAAAGAGTACCGCCTTCTTCTCTTTTGAGAAGTGCCCTATTTTCAGTGATCCCGGGGAATCTGAGTAACGCAACGCGTTTTCCATAATGTTTGATAAAACCTGCTGTAACCTGATATAATCGCCGGTGATGTTCATCTCCGATCCCGGTTCCTTTATGATTTTGATCTGTTTGCGGTCAAAACGCATTTTATAGACTGCAACAGTATTATCGATTATATCAGCCAGATTCAACGATTCCATTTTAAAAGTTAAACCACCGGTTTCCGCTAAAGATAGTTCTCTTAAATCGTTCACAATGGTTGAAAGATGTAATACTTCTGAATGAAGGGATGCCAGACTAATTTCATCCGGTTTCCGAATGCCATCTTGTATAGCTTCTATTTCTCCCTGTAGAATTGAAAGAGGGGTTCCCAGTTCATGACTGATATCCGTTATCCATTGTTTTCTCAGCTCTTCATAATGTTCAAGGGTCTTTGCCATGGCGTTGAAGTCCTCTGCCAGCTCTCCCAACTCATCAGTGGTATTGACCTTGATCCTGGAGTCAAATTTTCGATTGGCGATGGCTTTGGTACCTTTGGTTAAACGTTCAATGGGAGATAGCAGATGTCTTGACAGTAAAAATGAAAACACCAGGGCTAAAATCAGAACACAGCCACCGATGATAAAGATCAGCTGGGTTTGTTGTTGTAAAAACCGAATATCAATCGGATTGGAAAGTTTCCTGTCCTTTCGCAACCCCAGCCAGCCAATGATTTTATCATTCAGTTCAATTGGTTTCAAATTGAAATCCTTGGGATCATCCAATATCCCCGCTATCTCTTTCCTGTTCTCATCCAGTAAAACAACTCTCATATAAACTCTGGGACGAATTGCTCTTTTGTAAACCCTTGGATTAATTGCTCTTTTATTGATATTCTGTCGTGTCTTTTCCTCAAGATTCATGAACTCTTTTCGAATTTGATCCATCTCAGGAGGGATTTCTATGGGTGCAAGCGGTGGCGGTGGTGGTGGAGATGATAATCTTCTGGCAAACATCTTACTCAGAATATCTATCCACAATGACTGATTATTGTGGATGGCCTCCCAGCTGTTTGTTTTTGTGTAAATATTTTTCAGTTCATCTATTACCTCGTATTGAATTTCAAGTTCCATTTTGTTGACGTAGTCTCTGAAATTGTTGGTGATAGTATAATAGAATGCCCCAATCCAGAGGACTATAATGCCTGATGCAATCAGGAAAAAAGCACCAAATAGTTTATAAAACAGCTTAATACGCATTTCTTGGTTAAATGGAGTTAAAACAGGGTAAAGTCTGAAAGAGACCGGTCCATGACCTCAATTACTGGCACTATTATGGTCTCGACTCTGATTATGTTGAGTGATACCCCAATAATTGTCAATGAATCAGGTAAACCGTGGACAAAGGATCATCAAAGGTGTGAAGACCGAATTGCGTGGCTGTAGTATTTGAAGGGGATTAGAGAATCACCTTCAAATATGTTTTTTTTGTGAAGATTATTCCTGAGGGTTCAAATAACGATAATAAGAAACCATATGTTTTAAAACACGGACCGCTCTTTCCGGTGTCGGGAAGGAAACAATGCCGTATTTCTCAGAATACTTCTTGTGAGCATAGTCCGAACCGATGGAAACCGAGATAATTGGTTTGCCTGTTTTTTTTACCCTATCGACGATCTGAACCAGAGTCTCATCAGGACGACTTCCTTTCTCGGCCATGTATCCTTTTACCATCTCGATATTGTCCAGCAGCTCTTTTGGACCTTTTATATCTTGGGAGTACTGGTACGAAAAAGAGCGAAATCCGGCTCCCAGGGCCAGAATCGCATCCACACCATCCCACTCAACCAACATTTGCAGGCATTCCGGGAAAGGATCAAAAGCGATGGTGGCAACCAGGTCAATGGGATTTTTCCGGTTCCAGTATTTGGGAAGGATCTTATCCATTCTTTTGATTAGACTCTGCGGCAAAGGAGGAACAGATAAACCGTTTTCCTCGCAGGCATCAGCAGCAAGAACTCCCCATCCTCCTCCTCGTGTAATAATACCGATGCGGTTTCCTTTTGGCAGGGGATAGCTGGAAAAAGCCTTGGCACAATCTATCAACTCCTGACTATTGCTGGCCTCAATGATACCTGTCTGACGGAATGCAGCCCTGAAAATTGCGGTTGAACCTGCCATGGCACCGCTGTGTGAGGCGGCTGCGTTTCCTCCCACGTCAGTTCGTCCCCCTTTCATGATTAAAACCGGCTTCTTCCTGGTTACCTCCCTGGCGACGGGTACAAATTGGGAGTTTTCATCCACTCCTTCAACGTATCCCAGGATAACCTTCGTCTTTTCATCCGCAGCAAAATAGTTCAAGTAGTCCTCAATTGTTAGCACCGCTTCGTTGCCACTGCTGACAAACTTATCAAATCCGACGTTTTCCTGCTGTCCATAATCCAGCATTTGAACACCGACATTCCCGCTTTGTGAGAACATGGAAACTCCGCCATGAAGTGGCATGATCATCGGCATTAAGGCGTGTAGGCTGGTCTCGGCACTGAAAATCCCCATGGTGTTTGGTCCCACCAGGTTGATGCCATAGGATCTTGCTTTTTCTGCTATTTCCTTTTCCAGTCTTGCTCCTTCCACACCGGTTTCACTGAAATCGGCCGTAACAACAACCACATTAGGGATCTTTTTATTTCCGCATTCATCAATGAGTGACGAAATAGTATGGGAAGGAGTTGTGATAACTGCCAGATCAACGTTTCCCGGTATCGAAGCTACATCAGGATAACATTTAAATCCCATGATGGAATCTTCTTTCGGATTGACAGGATATACAGCCCCGGTAAAATTCGCTTTTAGTATATTAAAAAGGATGAGGTTCCCCCATTTTAGAGGAGTGGCAGATGCACCGATCATTGCCAGACTTGAGGGATTAAATAACCTGTCCAGGTTGATTGTAGGATTCATAAATAAATTTTAATAGATGGAAAAATGGTCCGTTATAATGCCCGGCATTACTCAATGTATCATGATTAAAGATAGGGGAGCGGCACGTGTTCTGTCAACGTGGCAGGCAGCCTTGTTCCAGGAATATTCTTGAGCTTTTCGATTTAAATTCAATTGGATTTGCCGAGGATCATTCTATTATTAAGATTATTGTGCAATTACGTTGATGAGTTGATGAGTTGATGAATGCCGACTGGCTGTTTGACTTTTATAAGACATACGGTTATCCGATAGAGTAAAACAAATCCTATTGGCTTTTTGAAAAGTGATGTTTTTTAGATAGAATGGAGAGAAGTGATGGCAAAAATAGTGATGGCGTTAGACCAGGGAACCAGTAGTTCCAGAACTGTCTTATTCGATGAAAATGCTAATATTCTGGCTTCAGCCAGCCAGCCGTTCGACTCTACGTTTCCACAGTCTGGATGGGTAGAGCAGGACCCGGAAGAGATCTGGCTATCACAGAAGGCTACCATTGAAAAAGCTCTGGTGAAAGCCGGGCTTAAGATGAAATCGATTTCAGCTATCGGCATAACGAATCAGCGAGAGACTATTATAGCCTGGAACAGGGAGACCGGCAACCCGATTGGCAGGGCAATTGTCTGGCAATGCCGTCGTACAGCCGATTTTTGCAAGGAGTTAATCCGCGAAGGCTTTGATAAGATAATTCGTAATAAAACCGGACTGGTCACAGACTCATACTTTTCCGGTACAAAAATGCATTGGATATTAAAACATCGTGATGAAGCCAAACAACTGGCTAACGAAGGAAAGCTCCTCTTTGGAACAGTCGATAGCTGGCTGATCTGGAAACTGACCGGGGGAAAAAGCCATGTAACGGATGTCTCAAATGCTTCACGAACCCTGGTATATAATATTTTTGAGAACAGGTGGGATCAGGAAATTCTCAACAGACTCAAAATTCCTCTGGAAACCCTTCCGGAAGTTAAAGGCAGTAGTGAAATCGTGGGATATACGGATTCCTCCGACTGGGGAACAGAAATACCCATTTGCGGTGTTGCTGGCGATCAGCAAGCGGCATTGTTCGGTCAGGCCTGCTTCGAAAAAGGGATGGCGAAAAATACCTATGGAACCGGTTGTTTCCTGCTGATGAATACCGGCAGTACGCCTAGATTGTCTGAACATGGTCTGTTGACTACAATAGCCTGGAAAATCGGGAGCGAAGTTACCTATGCCCAGGAAGGTTCTGTATTCATGGGAGGTGCTTTGATCCAATGGCTACGGGATAAACTGGAGCTGTTTAAAGATGCCGCCGTAACCGAAGCCATGGCCACTTCTGTTGATGATACCGGTGGACTTTATATAGTTCCTGCTTTCGTTGGATTGGGGGCTCCTCACTGGGATTCTTATGCCAGGGGGTTGATGATCGGAATAACGCGTGATACAGGGAAAAACCATATTGTCAGAGCAGCGCTGGAAGCCATTGCCTATCAATCCTATGACCTTTTAAAATGTATGGAAAAAGACACCAATGTTTCGCTCTCGGCATTAAAAGTGGACGGTGGTGCTACAACCAATGATTTCCTCTGCCAGTTCCAGGCAGATATTTTGCAGCTTGATGTCAGCAGACCCAGAATAATCGAAACAACGGCTTTGGGTGCAGCTTTTCTGGCGGGATTGGCAGTGGGAATCTGGAGAGATCAGGATCACATCACCAGCTTGTGGCAGGAAGACAAACGATTCACTCCCCGACTGGAGGAAAAGAGGATCAATGGATTGCTGAAAGGATGGCAGAGCGCCCTGGACCGCTCCAAAAATTGGCTCTCATAAACAGAAGCCAGTTAAATAGTATCTGTGATGTGTATGAGCAGATATTACGCAAACAACTCACGGACATCCGCTTACTTTTTGTATTTAATGCCGTTTAGTATGGAATTTATTTCATTTATCTTTTCTGCTAATTGATCATTCTTTAGGCTTTCGTTGATTGATTGGAGATCGGTGGAAATTGATCTCCCTTTTTCGGTCATGCTTATCAAAGATTTTGTCATATCTTGCAGGGATTCGGAGCAGGCGCACAACTCATCTTTTTCCCTCAGGACTAACAAAGGGGACAGGTTCCCCTGATTGATCTCTTTGATGGCTGCATCAAAACGGTAAAGAGGCCCTGCAATTCTGAACGATGCATATAAAACAAATATGGTGATAAAAGTGGAAGAGATGAAAATATTCAAAGCCGAAAGTGTTATAACAATGGGAAACAGCATCTCTTTAATATTGTGGTAGGTAACGTGGGCTGAATAGAGATTGGCTTCCAGCTCACTGTTTAAAAACATATACAGAAGAACTCCAAATATCAATAACACCATTATATTCACGGCAAGAAACTTGGCGATTAAAGTCATTTGAAATTTTTTATTGATCATCACGATTCTGCGTCTATTGTCCATTTTTTCTCCTTTCAATTATCTAGTGACATGTTTTGCAGAGTTGTCCTTCATTGTTTTTCTTGATAAGAAAATAGGTCTTGTAAATTTCTTTGGAGTCAAAAAGGCTTTCATACAGGCTCTCTGCCTTCCATGATGAGTTGTCAAAGCGTTTTGATTTTAAATCATGGCAGGTAAAACAGGTTACTCTATTATTCAGTAGCCTGATCCCCCGGGGAATCTTTGTTGTCATCCGTTGACTCACCTTATGATGGGCTTCCAGATCCAATGTTTGCTCGTGACAGGAAGCGCAGAAGACAGAGCAGGATTCTGTTGTTCGATTTTTAAAGGAAATAGCCTCTTCTTTCGTATGACATTCCATGCATCCTTGGGAAGAAACAATAAAAGGCATATGCTCCAGTGTTGATCGATCATAAGCTTTTACATTCGAGTAAAAGACGATGAAACAGATTAGTATCAAGTATTTCATTCCGGGGCTTTTAAAAAGTTATCACCAGTTGGGCGTAGTAAAGAGTCTCACTGAAAAGGCTATCGGACGTAAATCGTTCTGTTGCTGTCAGATAATTCTGGTACTCCATTTTCAAAAAGGATGTATCGGATATATTTATGCGCAAGGCTACTGAAAATCGGGTCATGGAGTCCATTTCATCACTATCGGCTGAAACAGCTTCGTCATCCGATGTGATCACGTTGTTTTCTTCCCGGTATTCATCATATCTCAAGAGGAAGATGACCGGGGCCCAATTATTTGCTTCGAAGTCTATTCCGGTTGTAACATGGTAACCGTCCAGTATCACTCCAGCGACTTTCTCCCTTTTCAGGTACTCACTGCGGATGATAAAGGCGCCAAGTTTGCTTTCAAAATCCACTGCTGAGATCTCCTCCGATTTTTCTCCGGAATCATCTAAATCATTCAGGTAGGAGAATCCCAATTCAAAAACCGGGTAGAATTTTTTTGAGAGCGTATAGGGGTTGTTAAATGGAGTCAAGCCAAATCTTCCCCCGTAACTTATACCTCCGTAGGAGTATTTTTCTTCTATTCCCTGGGTGGAATAAAGTGAGATATTAAGGGCGACCAGATTTACCAGAATTCTCATCCCCGCATCGTTGTAAACACCTTCCATAATATTGGATGTGGTTAAGGGCGGAGTCACGGTGTTTCTGCTGACAGCTGAAACGTAGTTCCAGTCGTTGCCTAGAGGGACATCAAATTTACCGACTTGAACATGCAGACCCCTTTCAATGAAGAGTCTTCCCCTTGGAGGGATCGATTTGCCGATAAATGCATAGTCTATAAAGCCAACTCCAAGGTAGGTGCCCTCTTCATCGTCGAAAACCAGAGCTGCAGCAACCTGAAATTTATTCTCGTAACTGTGTTCAAGATCCAACTCAAAAAGTCCCATACTAAAGACATTAGGCTGATTCTTATAGTTGGAAAAACCGACATCAAAAAAACCACTGAACTGCAATTCAGATAGCTGCAGATTCCTGTTATCAACCTCTTCCAGGCGGCTTTCCAGGAGTTCAATTTTGGTGCTTAAAAGCTCAATTCTCTTTTCAAGATCTGTTTTTTCCTTAGGGTCTACCTTTGACTCACTCTGCGGAGCCAAAGGTAGACTTGACCCCTTCGTGGCGGCTTGGGCATAAAAGTGTATTGCCAGGCACAGCAGAAAAAGGGTTGGGACGATCGTCCAGCGGTTTTTGTGATAGGTGTTTTTTTCCAATTTATTCTTCCTCTTGGGGTGCACCATATATTTCCATTACTTTTAATGCATCCAGGGTAGTAATTATTCCCAGACGATCAATGACTTCACTGTCATCCAGGGATTCAATTGTGTTTGATTCCCCGTCTTTGCTAAAACTATCGGCAGGATAATGCATGATGGAGTTATAATCGTAGTCGTACTGTTCCTCTGTAATCAGGGGGTTGTCCTGTTTTTCATAATTGGAGACAAACAGTTCAATGATATTATCCCATAAAATCCGGACATAAAGATCCCGATCAGGTCGTTGATGTTCATGGAGCAGCCCCAGGACATGACCCAATTCATGGGTTATATGTGAGTATTTGTTGCCACCCGATCCAAAAATCATTTGGCAATTGGAGTTGTTTTCGCCTATGGAGGAGGACCAGGAATTTTCGCTGACTTTGATGATTTTATAGGCACCTGCCCTGGGGGTGACCTCGATAAAAAGAACATCAGCCACCGATTCCCAGTCTTGCATCGCCTGATTCAAGGTAGAAACGTCTTCATCAGAAAAGTTCCCGGACAGATAATAAGGGATTACGCCATCTTTCCATTTGCCGATTGGACTGTCGTTTTTGCACTGGGTTAGGATAAGGGCGATAACAAATAGCCAAAAAATCCTGTATATCTGCCACCAATAAATCATTCTCTTCATCTTTTCTTAAAAAGTTAGTTTAAACAGCATTTTCTGATATTCTGAAAGGGAAGTCAAATATTTTAATTATTCAGGAATCTTGTGCGCTGAATCAGATTTCCCTTACAATTACTTGGCAGAATGATGCTAAAGCAGTAGATTTTATGTACTTCGGGCGTATTACACATTCTTATTAAATGGCAGACTTGAAAGCAGATAAAAACAAAACAGCCCTGATAGGGATTACGAGTGCCATATCGGCTTATCTCATCTGGGGGCTGAGTCCCATTTATTGGAAGGAATTACACAATCTGCCTGCTCTTGAGATTATCACCCATCGAATTGTGTGGTCCTTTCTGCTTTTGTTCATACTGATATTGGTGTTCAAACAGGGACGTGAATTCTTTTTGGTTATCAGAAATCCCAAGATGATGATGATCATGCTGGTAACGTCAATTGTTATCAGTGTGAATTGGTGGGTGTATATCTGGTCAGTTAATAATGGACTTATCATTCAAGCGAGCCTGGGATACTATATTAATCCTCTGGTCAATGTTCTGCTGGGGATGATTTTTCTAAAAGAACGACTAAGAAGATTTCAGTTGTTTGCTGTTATCTTGGCAGTTATAGGGGTGTCATACCTGGTCATTTTCTATAAAACCTTCCCCTGGGTTTCATTAACATTGGCCTTTTCCTTCGGTTTTTATGCCTTAATTAGAAAGATCGTTGTCATCAGTTCGCTGGTTGGTCTGACTATCGAAACACTGATTTTATCGATACCGGCTGTTAGTTACCTTCTTTATCTTAATTCTCAGGGACATGGCAGTTTTAAAGAAGTAAGCCTGCAATTGGATCTGATGTTGATAGGAGCTGCTTTGGTGACAGCTTTGCCACTGCTTCTTTTTAATCTGGCTGGGAAACGTTTAATGCTGGCAACATTGGGTTTTATTCAGTATCTTGCTCCTACGTGTATGTTTTTAATAGGGATATTTCTATGGGGCGAAGTAATAGTAACCGCACAGATAATCTGTTTTATCTTTATTTGGGCTGCGCTGATTTTGTATTCGGCAGACAGTGTTTTATCGTATCGTTTACAGACTAAAAAATCAAAATCCTTAGAACTTGGAAAGTAATTGATTTATAGAATATCAGGTTAATGAGATTGAGATCTTTATTATTAATGAATTCCCACAAACTAAGGTTCCAGCTTGAATATATTTCGCAAATGCTTTATTTTAAAGGACATACCTTTAGATAATATCGAATTTAAAATGTTGTTATCAGCGTGATTGTCTTTCAGAAAAAACAATAAACAGAATTGAATCATGGCAGAAGACTACTATAGTATCCTTGGCGTGAACAAGAGTGCAACAAAAGCCGATATCAAAAAGGCTTATAAGAAATTGGCGATGAAGTTCCATCCGGATAAAAATAAAGGCGAAAAGCAGGCTGAAGAAAAGTTTAAAAAAATCAATGAAGCATATGCTGTATTAAGTGATGATAACAAACGGCAGCAATATGATAATTTCGGTGCCGAGGGCTTCTCAAACCGTTTTTCACAGGAAGACATCTTCAAGGGGTTTGATTTTGGCAATATATTTGAGGAGTTTGGTCTCGGAGGTGATATCTTTTCAACTATTTTTGGGGGAGGGGGTCGTGGCAAACCTGGAAAAGGATCTGCATACTCCTTTAATTTTGGAGGTGCGAGTCCCTTTGAAAACCAGACTCATCCGAGAGATGCTGGAGATAGAGGTAGCAACCTGGATCGAGAAGTGGAACTTCGACTATCTTTTGAAGAGGCGATCATCGGCGGAAAGAAATCGATCTCTTTGAATTCAGGGGTTGGTATGGATCGAATTATTATCTCTATCCCACCGGGTATTGAAGAGGGTAAAAAACTAAAGGTCAAGGGTAAAGGAAACATTGATCAGTTAACCGGGAGAAGAGGCGATCTTTTTTGCAGAATTACTGTTTCACCACATCCGGATTATAAAAGGAATGGCAACGATTTAATCATCGAGAAAGAGGTAAAACTGACGGATCTTGTCCTTGGAGGTAAAGTTGATGTTACTACCCTGGATAATGTCAAGATCGAATTAAAAATTCCGCCTCTGACAAAGAATAATTCATTTTTACGCATTAAAGGAAAGGGATTGGCCAATGCCAGGGGAATTCCCGGGAACCTGCTGGTCAGGCTTTCAGCCACACTTCCTGCGGAATTGGATGACAAGCAGAAAAGTCTCTTTGAGAAGCTGGCAAAAACCGGATTATAAGAAGAAAAACATGACCAAATCCCCAAACGGAAACACTTATCCCGCTCCCGAAAAGCTTTCTTTTCCTCTGGAAGAGAAACGTCATGAATGGCTCCCCTGGTTGATTGATGTGTACTATACAACTGATTTGGGAGTACAGGAGGGAATTCGTCGGGAAGAGATGAAGGGAAGAAAACTGGCCTGTCATAAGGGATGTTCCAGTTGCTGCCGAACCCATACGACCATCCCCGTTTATCCCATTGAACTGACCGGTTTATATTGGTATGTTATTGAAAAAACTACCGGCAGTATTCGCAGCACGATAAAACAGCAATGTACAGATCATCAGGCAGGACAACCTTGTCCGTTTCTAGTTGACGGAGGTTGCGGAATTCACCCCATGAGGCCGCAAGCATGTCGTCACTTCAATGTATTTTCCATCCCTTGTGAGGAGGGAGAAGATGCCTATTATTCACGCAGGCAGGATGTATTGACACCCATAAGTAAGTATAAAGAAGAAGCCCTTTCAAAAATGCTTCCTTTTCACAAAATAAAGGGCAGGACAAAGAGACGGGAAGCAATAAAAACCGGGCTGGTTCATCAATACGTGCATGTTTTGCAAGAGATCGACTGGCCGAAACTTGCAGTTCGCATGGTATGACTCGCGGGCTGAATCCAGCCCCAATTCCCCTCCGAATTTTCGGGAAAACCTATAATGCCAGACCTCTCCAAGCCGCTCTCATAGAGTCATCACTCCACAAAACGGTTGCAATGCTTCCTGTATTGATATATAGGTATCCAGACAAATCAGATTGGTAGTCAGACAAACCAAACCGTTTTAACCTACATTTAAAAATCTGTTGATTGACCCTTATTTGACATGTAAGAAGTAGCTTCGGGCAATTGGGATGTCAAGTTCTGGATCCGGATTTAAATCACACATGACCGGTATTCATTCATAAAAAAGCCGGAGTTGTTTTCAAATAAAGTAACCGGGAAATTCTAAATAAAGTAAATAGGGAGACAATATGAACGTCCATGATTTTACAATATATGATTTTATCTGTCGTAATGCTGAATTGAACGAAAAACAGGATTGTCTTGTTTTCAAGGAGAGAAGGCTGAGTTTTGGAGACTATAAGGAAAAATGTGATCAGCTGGCAGCCGGGTTAACAAAAGCCGGTATTGTCAAGGGGGATAGGATTGGTGTGGTCGCTTACAATAGTGATGATTATATGATTCTCTTTGGAGCCTCTGCAAAAATCGGTGCGATTGTTTTGGCGGTTAACTGGAGATTTCAACCGGAAGAGGTGGAATACGTCCTGAAAGACTGCACACCTAAAATGGTATTCGCCGGAGAATCCTTTCAGGAAACCGTGGCAACCGCGACAGAAAACCTGGCTTCGGTTGAAGGAAAATATCTAATGGGTGAGGGAAACCTTAAGGAGGGGTTTACCGACATGGTTGACCTGTTTCTCAACGACATTATTGAAACTGAAATCGATATCAGCGCTGATGACGGTTGCGTCATAATTCATACGGCAGCAGTAGAGGGACACCCCAGGGGAGCTCTCTTGAGTCAGGCGAATCTGGTTTATAATAATCTACTGACCATGCTTCAATGCGGGTTAAACAAAAATGATTGCAACATCGGCTTTTTACCCCTGTTCCATGTTGCCGGATTGACCAATGCCTTAGCCGTGATGCATGTGGGAGGAAAAAACGTTATTGCTGAACGTTTTGATGCGGAAGAGACTTTGACCCTGATAGAAAAGGAGAAAGGAACCATATTTTTTAATTTTGCGCCCATCCTGGGGATGATCATGGATAAGTATGAAGAGGGCAACTATGACATTTCCAGTATGAAGCATGTGGCGGGAATTGACAGTCCGGAGAATATTAAGAGATTCATGAAACTGGTCCCGGGGTGCACCTGTTACACAGGATTTGCCCAAACTGAAGCCATGGGGGTTTCAAGGGCACCGATAATGGAAAGACCGGGGTGTGCAGGCAAGCCTAGTGTGCTGACCAAGGTGAAACTGTTTGATGATTATGACAAGGAAGTACCTGTGGGAACACCCGGGGAGATATGTGTCAGATCTCCAACAGTTTTTCTGGGTTATTGGGGATTGGAAGAAGATACCGCCTACACATTCAGGAATGGTTGGCATCATACGGGTGATATCGGGAAATTCGATGAGGACGGTTATCTGTGGTATGTCAAACGGAAAGCACAGAAAGAGTTAATTAAGCCCGGAGGTGAAAATGTTTATCCGGCAGAAGTGGAAAAGACAATACTGGAACATGAAAGTGTGAAAGAGGTTTCCGTGATTGGCGTTCCTGATGCGAAATGGGGTGAGGCCATAAAAGCCATCTGCGTTCTGGTACCTGGAAAATCTTTGGAAGCTGGAAAGCTGATTGAATTCGTAGGATCAAAAATCGCCCGGTATAAAAAACCGCAACAGGTTGTATTTGTAGATTCATTACCGAAGTTGGATTCAGGAGAGGTGGACAGGGATCAGGTCAAGAAGGACCACGGTGGAAAATTCTGATATTCACCGGTTGTCGAAAAGGAAGCTGGAGCCTGTCATTTCCAATGAACTGTTATCAGATAGGTTTGATGATGGGGCATAACACTTTGTAGAAGGAGGGGGAAAAATGGGAAAATGGATGGATGGATATCTCAACAAACTTGAGAAGCATCGAGAGGCTGTTGTTCCGGGAGGCGGTGAAGCACGGATAGAGGTCCAGCACTCCCTGGGCAAGCTGACAGCCAGGGAAAGAATTGAAAAGATGCTGGATGCCGATTCCTTTAATGAAATCGGATCACTGGTGAATGATGCAAGACCGCCTTTGGACGGCAAATTAAGATCCAGTGCTTCAGAAGGTGTTGTTATGGGATTTGGCAAGATTAAGGGTCGATCCGTAATGATCTACTCCATGGACTTCACAGTAATGTCAGGTTCCCTGGGAGACCAGGCTGTCTGGAAGCTGGTAGATCTCATGGAAATGGCTGGTCAGAGACGAATTCCGTTTATCGGCATGATTGATTCCGCCGGTGAGCGACTCGGAATTAAAGACGGAAACCCGGGGTTAAATGGTCTGGCCCGTTTGATCAAGGTGTATTGTTTGTATTCCGGAATTGTCCCCAGAATAATGCTCCTGCTTGGGCCGTGTACAGGAACCATGGCAACTCTTGCTCCCCTCTCCGATTTTGTGATCATGAATAGTAAAACCGGCTTTCTTTGGCTCGGAGGGGAAAAACAATCGGAAGACGCAGGTTTTGCCGATTTTCACATGGAAAAAAGCGGGCAATGTGATCTGATAGCCGATAGTGACGAAGAAGCGATCGGCCTCACCAGGAACCTTTTGGAATATCTTCCCCAGAGCTGCTGGGACAAGGTGCCTTTGAAAACAACCAGTGACAAACCGGATCGCAGGGATGAAAGTATCCTGGATGTAATGCCGGATAATCCCAAGTTCACGTATGATATTCATGAGATTATAGAAAAAATTATAGATGATGATGAAGAGTTCTTAGAAATTCAGGAGGATTACGCCACTCACCTGGTAACCGGATTTGCCAGGTTTAACGGTCAGGTGGTTGGAATTGTTGCCAATAACCCTGATGAACTCAGTGGGATTTTTGAGATTAATTCTTCGGATAAATATGATCGTTTTATGAATTTTCTGGACGCCTTTAATATCCCACTTCTGACCATGGTGGATTCCACAGCCTATGTTCCCGGAGATAAGTGGGAAAGAATCGGGATTATCCGTCATGGGGCAAAAAACCTCCATTCCTATTCCCATCTGACCTGTCAGAAAATTACCGTTGTTTTGCGAAGGGCGTATGGCGGAGCCAATATTGTGATGGGGTGTTCCAGGATGTATCCTGATTGTATTTATGGCTGGCCCACGGGGGAATTCGCTCCAACGGGGCCGGAAGCGGTGGTGCTGGCCGTGTTTCATAAAGAGTTGGAAAAAGCAAAAGAAGCTGGAAACTACCAGGAGGTGTACGATACGTTGTTGAACATCCTCAAGGAACAGATGAGTGTTATGAATTCAAGAACATGGACCTCTTATTACATGATTCACGAGCCCATTGATCCGAGAGATACTCGCAGTATGATTATCAAGGCTTTAGAGGTCACAAAGAATAAGAAAGAGGAATTGCCGGATAAAAGACGATATATTAAACCAGCATAACGACCAGGAGGTAGATATGACGATAACAATGGAAAATGGTGTTACCAGATTGAGGGAGATTCGTGAGAAAAACCCACTGGGAGGAGGACAGAAACACATAGACAGGCAGCATGATCGCGAAAAAATGACCGCCAGGGAACGGATTGATTGTTTATTGGACTCCGGAACCTTCAGCGAATTGGGATCTTGTGTGAACACCACAGCCCAGAGAATGGATGGGAAAAAATCGGAAGCTCCCTGCGATGGTGCAATTGTAGGCACCGGTAAAGTGAATGGCAGACGTATAGCTGTTTATGCCAGCGATTTTACAGTGCTTGGCGGATCAATCGCGGCGCAGCATATACAAAAATGTGCGGAATTGATCATCATGGCAGCCGAGTGGGGAATACCAATGGTCTGGTTGTTGGACTCCTCAGGTGGCCGCTTGGGTCACCAGGACGTCATGCCCGCCGGTATTGATTGGTATTTTGCGTTGATGTCCCGCTATTCCGGTGTCATTCCGCAAATCAATGTACTAATGGGACCTTGTATTGCAGGGCAGGCTTATGCACCAACCCTGTGTGATTTCCTGTTGATGAGCCGAAAAACCGGAAACCTGTGGCTGGGGGGGCCCAGGCAGACCCAGGCTGCTACCTCAGAGCAGTTTAACAAGGATGTGGGCAGTGCCGACTACCATATGGCATTAAGCGGAACCTGTGATGTTGTAGGTGATGGTGACAAAGAGACCATAATCCTTACGCGGGAATTACTATCCTATCTGCCATCCAATTTCAAAGATTCCCCTCCCAAAAAAGATCCCATCGATGTTCCGGGGAAAGAGGTGGGAGAACTGGCCAGTCTGATACCGGATGACTTTAACAAAGTTTACGACATGCATGAGGTGATTAAAAGTCTGGTGGATGATGGCGAACTGTATGAAATAAAGAAGGATTACGCTAAAAATATCATCACCTGCTTTTGCCGGTTTAACGGAAATGTTGTGGGATTAGTGGCCAATAACCCACAGGAACCCGGATCTATTATGGAGATAGACTCCTGTGATAAATATTATCGATTCTTGCAGGCACTTGACGCTTACAATATTCCACTGGTTACCCTGGTTGATACCCCGCCCGAAGTAGCCGGAGAAGATCAGGAAGCCAAAGGGCTGTTGAGGCATGTGGGAAAATTGATCGCGACACTGGTATCCTCCACCATTCCTAAAATCTGTGTTGTTCTGAGAGAAGCCTATTCGGATTCAGGCAGTATGCTCCTGGGCGCAGTTAAAGGAATCGGAACGGATCTCTGTTACACCTGGCCGATCTCTCAATTTGCAGTTGAAGCTTCAACCGCTGACTATAGAAAGCTATATGGGAAGGGGATTGAAGATGATGCGTATGAGGGATACTTAAACCGATCCAGGGAGAAAGTGGGGGTGTTTGAGATAGCCAACACCTATACGTCACAAATTGTTGATGAGGTGATTGAACCGAAAGATACCAGGAAGAAGATTATCGAAGCATTGCAGATCACCAAAAACAAGTCGGTGAAGTTGCCGAAAAGGGCTAAAAACCACGGGACTTGTCCCACCTAAGTCTTTAGTAGTGGAGTAAGGAGAGGAAGAGGAATTAATCTAAAATTGACTGGAGTAATAAATGACAGATAACAAACGTGTGGAAGTCAGGGCTCCGATGTCCGGAGTTTTTTATCGCAAGCCATCCCCTGAAGAGCCGTCATATGTGGAGGTCGGCACCGAAGTGAAGAAAAAACAGGTTCTGGGGCTATTGGAGACAATGAAGGTATTTCAGAAAATAAAATGCCCCGCATCCGGAAAGGTTGTGGAGATAGCTGCCGAGGACGAAACGGCACTGAAAGATGATGACTTAATGTTTGTAATTGAGACTGATTAGCCATGTTTAAAAAAATATTAGTGTCCAATCGGGGTGAGATTGCAGTCAGGGTTATCAGGGCTTGCAGAGAACTAGGTATAGAAACTGTGGCTGTATATTCGGAGGCGGACGAATCGTCACTGCATGTCAGCCTGGCAGACAGCGGCATTTGTATCGGCGAGCCCATCAGCGCTAAAAGCTATCTCAATATCGATAACATCATCAAAGCTGCCAGGGAAACCGGTGCTGATGCCATTCATCCGGGCTATGGTTATCTCTCGGAAAAGGAGTCTTTTGCCAGGGCTTGTAAAGATAACAACATCGTTTTTATCGGCCCGACTCCTGAGAATCTCTCCTTTGCAGGGGATAAGATCAAGGCCAAGCAGAAAATGCAGGCGGCGGGCATTCCTGTTGTTCCTAGTAGTCCGGGAAGTGTTGACACGATTGATGAGGCCATCCGATTTTCCGAAGAGATCGGTTACCCGGTTATGATAAAGTCATCCGGTGGTGGTGGTGGGCGCGGAATACGTGTCTGTTTTCATCTGGATCAGCTGAAAGAGGAATATCCGGTAGCAAAAATGGAGGCGAAAGCCGCTTTTGGCAATGATGCGCTTTATATTGAAAGATTTATTGTAGAGCCCCGTCATATTGAATTTCAGATTCTAGCCGATTCAAAGGGGAATGTGGCTCATCTCGGTGAGCGTGAATGTACCATTCAACGTCGCTATCAAAAACTGATTGAGGAAGCTCCCTCTCCAAGATTAACCCCGGATTTGAGGAAAAGAATGGGAGAGGCAGCCATAGCCGCTGCAAAAGCCATCGATTACTTCAGTGCGGGAACGGTTGAATTTCTGCTGGACAGGGATGGTGAGTTTTATTTCATGGAGATTAACTCCCGGATTCAGGTTGAGCATCCGGTCACGGAAATTACGACCGGGATAGACCTGGTCAAGGAACAGATTCGATTGTCCGCAGGTGAATCTTTGGGCTATGTATATGAAGATCTGAATTTGAAAGGGTGGGCTATTGAGTGTCGAATCAATGCAGAAAACCCGGACTTCAATTTTATGCCGTCGCCAGGAACGATCAAAAAACTGCATCTGCCGGGCGGTTTTGGCGTTCGTATTGATACCCATCTTTACCAGGGATATGAGCTTCCCATCTATTACGATTCACTGGTTGCTAAACTGATCACTTTCGATCTGACCCGACAGGGAGCGATTAACGTAATGAAAAGGGCGCTGGATGAATTCAAAATAGAGCCGTTAAAAACAACCATCCCTCTCTATCGAAGAATAATGGACGATGCCGATTTTATAGCCGGGAAATTTGATACCGGTTTTATAAAACGATTTGTCCAGGACGATGACGATGATGAAGACGATGATGAATAGTGAGAAGGGGTGTAAACGTGTAAACAAACATTGTTGCCAAAAGCATGGATCACGGTAGGGCGGGGTTACATCCCCGCCAACAGTAGGGCGGGGTTACATCCCCGCCAAAACTTATAACTTGAACAAAGGAGGCAAGAGTCAAAACTTTTTATCTGAGACCATTTATATCCCCCATGCTGACAATGTTCCCCCACTCTCTAAATGAAAAACCAGCTCCTATTTTTTTAAAATCCCCTCAAAGAAAAATTCTCAAAGCATGGGCTTTAACCCAAAAAACATAGAGAAAATTCTTGATATGCAGGTTTGAAAAAAAACCAGAAAAACATAAATATATCATACACATGAAAAATTTTGTTTTTCTGGTTGTACTTCAGGAAAATTTCCGATAACTATAAGTGCATCAAAGAGTTACAGCATTTTTTCCGGAAGCGATTTTTTAAAATCGAAAAACCGTTACTAGATAGAATTTTTTCTCAGTTGCTGGGTCTTAACCAGAAAAACGTAGTGAAAGTTATACTCACTAAATTGTTAGGAAAACAATGTTTTACTGAATTTACGATTAACGCTATGGAAAATAGTCAATATTCTTATATGCTAAACACTAGAATTGATCGATTTGAAGACTTAATTGACAAGTCTATTGAGACAGTTTCAATTGCTCGCCATCATCATTCCCTCCCATTTCAAGAAATAGCCTATAAAATTTGTAAACACTACAAATGTGACCTATTGATAAACGGAGAATTTGATAAAACCACGCCAGGTATGACAATAAGAAAAAGTGATGGCTCCATTTCTTTAATTGTTAATTCATTGTCTAGTCAACTAAAGGATCGATTGGTTTTTTATCACGAACTTGCACACGCGGTCCTTCACGTGCAACCAATTCAAACTGGCTTAATAAAAAATGAAATACAAGAATTAAATGAACATGAGGCATGGCTATTCTCTATTAATTGTGTTGCGCACGACAATTTTTCAACAAAAGAGCAAATTTCTAAGAATAATGATGTTTCCCAATTGATTTTAGGTTTTGCTTTTCCAATGCAATACGATAAAGCATTTCAAGTCGTTGCCCAATATTTCGCAGATAATTGGATTAGTGTATCAGATGAAGGCACTGCATTAATCAATGCTAAACCCTTAATTGTTAGGGTCAATGATGTTATAATTGAAAAAATCGCAATGAATCCGCAGTTGTTATATCAGTTAAATGGATTTATGTTCGAAGAATTCATGGCTGAATTATTTAAGGGAATGGGATATTTAGTCGAACAAACAGCGAAAACAAGAGATGGTGGTGTAGATATTTTGGCTATCAAAAAAATTGATGATATATCTCTAAGGTTTCTAATTGAATGTAAAAAATACGCAAAGAAAAGAAAAGTGGGGGTATCTTTGGTGCGCTCACTTTTTGGTGTTAAACATCACATGGGGGCTAGTAAAGCAATAATCGCAACTACATCTGAGTTCACAAAACCAGCAGCTGATTTTGCGGAAGCACATAAATGGGATTTAGAATTGAAAGATTTTAATGGAATAATACACTGGACTAATCACTACATTAATAAAAAAAATTCCTAACAAAAGTTTACACCAGACCGCATATCGCCGCTGCAGGACGCAAGTTATGTGGTTTTGGTGAATTCATTGTTTATCGCCCATCGGCGTAGCGGCTGGTGAAACTGGCGTTGGACAACAAAGATATGATGAAAAGGCAATATTACAGTCAAAGAACAAATCCTAAAAAACTCACTCTCATTGGTGTGTGTATAAAGTTCACAAGTGTTTATGAATTACTTGCCGAAAAAGACTACTTTAAAGAAGAACTAGACATTCGGCGCGGAGTAAGTGTATCAGAAGAAGCTAAACACAATGCAATAATTGAATTGGATTTTCAACCATTTCCTATAGATGAATGGGATGATAAAAAACTCACTGAAGAAAACCTTTTTGATACGATTGAATATCTCTATGACAAAATTTCAAAACCTGGTGAAATAGAGGATTTAGTTTCCGAGTCAGGATATAATTATTGGGATTATGAGAGCTATGACAAAGCAGCGGGAAAGAAAGAATATAGAGGCTATATGAATTCGTTTTTGTCTCGATACCGTGATGGATATGAATTATTGGGAGATGGCCGAATTCTCTCTTTAGGTTCGGATGGAATCCAACATGTTTTGGAGGCAGATTTACCAGTTTTGGGAGAAAAAAATATTGACGCTAAAGTAAAAGAAGCAATTGAAAAATGGAGAAACAGAGAATTAAATCTAAATAGTAGAAGGGAAGCAATTAGGGACTTGGCAGATGTTTTTGAATGGTTAAAATCTTCAGATATGTTGAAAAATGTATTAAATAAACGAGATGAGTCCGTGATATTTGAAATTGCTAATAAATTTGCCTTTCGACATCATAATCCAAAACAGATCCAGAATTACGATAAAAGTATTTGGTATTCTTGGATATTTCATTTCTATCTTGCTACATTTCACGCTGTTTCTAGAATGATTGCAAAAAACAAAAAATATAGTCCAACAAAAAGCTAAACCCGACCACACCCGCCGCTGCGCTCTGGGCGTGGCGGGTTAGCTTGGCGTTAAAGCATGAAAGCGAATATATTACTTTTAATTTTTCTTATTTCGTTACCATTATCCAACAACAATGTTCTTGCAGAACACGCAGAAGACAGAAGAATATTGGTTGGATATGGTTACAGTAATGACGATCCAAACATTGATTTTTATGAAGCTTTTCCAGTTTTGCTTAGCGTTAATTGGAAGTATGGAACCGGTAAAAGCGATCATCCCATTAATGATGCGTTTTCATTAATTGCCAATCAAGGAACAATTTTTTATTGGGTTGGTACTTATGAAGGTGAAAAAACCTTAAATTCAGTTTTATCTTTGGATTTGTACATTAAATATGAAATTGTAGATCGATTAATAGTGAATGCAAGTATTCCAACACTTTCGATTAACACAACCTCAACCAATCCTTGGACAAATGATGTGTCACAAAAGACTACTTATTCCTTCTTATTAATCCCTTATAATTCAATAGCTCCAATAATGATTGGTACTGAATTTCGTATCACAGAAAAAATTTGGCTAGGATATAAGGTAGTAAGAACTTTTATTAAACATGATGACTTTGAGAAAGATAAGAATTTTCTTACCTGTCATTTTTTGATATTAGGATATGTGCTTTAACAACAGGATTCACCGGACTCGATAGGCGCCTTACTATGCGAAAGTACAGTGTTCCTGGCAAAACTAGTCGTTTATTAATAATCCGTGCAAAGCCGGTGATCCAGGCGTTATACAAAAAATAAATAATTCAACAGGAGGGATTATGAAATCTAAATTATTTTCAAAACAGCTTTGGCTTGAAAATGAAGATTTTAAAAAAGATATAAAGAGGATTTCAAACTTGGACGAGAGAATAAACAAAGAGCTTCCGTCGGTTGTAGCAAAGATACTTTTATCTTCATTGTCTTCTGAAGATGATAAGATATTTGATGAATCAGCAAAACGTTTAGGAATCGATGAATCTATTCTTAGATCCAACAAATCAATTGTGGCGAATTTCATAAAGGAATTTGCTCCAGTTGGAGATGCGGCAAATGACTCCATTGAAGACCTCATTGATGATATAAAAGAATCAGGATTACTCGAATCAACAGATTTGAATAGTATTAAATCAATGCTGAAATCAGCAAAAAAAGTATCCATTGAAGATTTTCATAAAGCCCAACAAAAAAAATCTTATGAGCATTCTGGTTTACCGAAGCTAGTCGGTATAACTGAAGTTGTTGATTTACGAGTAATATTTGATAAAAAATACGAGTCAGATAGTTCTATTAAAGACTACTCCCCAGTTTGTGAAGGCTTAGTACCGATGGCAGTCGTGAAACTTCGATTTAGTAAAGATAGCCCAACAGAAAGTGTTTGTTTTCAGATGACAAGAAAAGAGATCAAAATGGTTAAAGATCATTTTGAAGCACTTGAAAAACAAATCGAAAAAGCTACAAAATTTGCTAATCTAAAACCATCTTAAAATCATGAATAGTAAAATAAAAATACTTGATGATTATCGGACTGAGAAGAAATCAAATGAAGAGTTATTATCTGAGAATCGGTACGGTTCACTTCACAAACGTTTTGATGATTTAGAAGATTTAATTGAGAGTAAATACGATATTTTTACAGTAAGCCAACCAAAGAAGGCATCTTTCAAATACATCTTATCATTGGCTATTTCCTCTGGCATTTCTGGTGCTATGATAAGCCTTTCCATTGTTTCGATTTTAGGGATTATTTCTATAGATTGGCGTTTTTTTGCTTCGATTTTTTTTAGTTCTTTTGGTGTGTCGCTTGCGTCGTTATTAATAATTTTAGGAGTAGATGATGAATGCTATGAATAATAATAAGAATACAACTGAAAAAAGTTGGTTTGTTGTGTTACTCCGTTCATTATCTTTACAAAATCAAACCAAAGCTCAAACTGCCAACCATGTTTGTGATGGAATGGCTACTTTACTTGCATTATCTTTTATAATTTCTGGCCCTCCTGTTTATTACTCGTTTTCATTAATTGTAATTGTTCTAGCACTTATATTTTTCTGCTTTTGGATTTCTCGTCCAAAATCTAGAACAAAATAAATATAGTATAACAAATGCATACACCCGACTTTCCCCGCCGCTCCGTTCGCTGCGCTCACTCCGCTCTGGGCAAAGCGGGTGATGCTGGTGTTGAGGCTGTAGAATAAGTCAGAGGGCAGACAAAACCTCAAAAATATGGCGCAGCACGCCAGTAAAACAGAACTCAAAACTGAATACTTACTCAGATTTTACGTAGGATCGCAGTTTTAGCGGAAAAATATCACAAGATTTAGAGGCGAGACTTATTCTACAGCCTCGTTAGGCCCAAAAACGATAAGGAGGTACCTTTGATGTGTCAATTTAGCAGAAGTTTAAAAGCTGTGGGAATTATCAGCTTATTCATCATTTGCACAAAATCTGTTATTGCTGCAAACGCGATTCATTTTGATGACTATGCACATAGATTAGGGGCAGTGGAAATCGTTACTCTACAAATTCCCAAGAATGTTATTTCCCGCAATGACAGTATTGATTTAGTCGAGAAGGAATACATTGAAAATACGTTAGAAATTTATTCTGCATTTTTCGACTATCATCTTAAATTTGATGAAAAAGACATCATTGATATCTCAAAAATTGAATTTGATGTACAAGAATCAAAAGATGGAAATCTTTTTATCTTTCATGATAAGAATTTCGAACGTTTTTTCAAAAAATTTAGTGGAGTACATAAGACTGGGCTAATAGAATTAGATTCACCTTCTATAAAAAGACTAAGATATCCAAATGGTGAAATTATACCTGAATTGAGTGATATTCTAGATTTAACGATAGAGTATTTGAGAAAAATCCATACTAGCAGTTTCAAGCCAAAGAAAAACAAAATTAAATTCTATGTTGAAATAAAAAGAATGAATAGAAGTAATGATTTTGGTTGGATGAAACTACTAAAACAACTAAGTGAATTCGAAAAACAACTGTCATATGAAAGCCTTAATTACCTGAATATCACGTGCTATGTATATAGTAAGAAGGTTTTTAATAAGTACGTTGTAAGTTGGGATCGTTGGAAAGAACTAAATACTAAGGCAGGAAGTAATATTAAATTGGAAATTGGATGGCGGCTGTACAACATATTTTATTGATTAAGATTCAAATAAATAACTGTCCTGTGAAACCCTGTTTTATATAACGCTTTAGAAAAAACTCTTCTTTATTTTTTGTTGTTTCTGATTTTGAAATTTGCAAGATTACACGTTCAGTCTTCTTCACAATTCTATTTCGATTTTGTTTTTCATAACTCCCAGAATAATTCAACTTCCAAAAATGGAGGAAAATATTATGATTCGAAATACATGCATACTAGGTTTTCTTCTTTTAGTAGTTTTAAGTGGTTGTGCTCCAAAAACTACTAGAGAAGTAATAACACGCCCATCTGCTCCACGTGAATTTGTTGAATTTTACGCAACTACCCCTATATATTTTGATGATGGTATGGCTTGGGTTAAAGGAGATCCTGTAAACGAAACTGTATTAGGTGATGTCTATAAAAAGGAATACCAAACAATGCAGATTGATGAGAAGCAAATAAAAGTTTTCCGCTTTATCAGACAAGGTAGGCTTTATTCCAACAAAATACCCGATACTAATATAGTAAAACCAGGAAGTGAGAACTCCATTATAAATCCTACTCGTTCACGTATAGAGAACTTTGAATGGAGCTTAAATGCGGATTTTAGTTTAGTCTCAGCATTGGCTGGTAAAGCCGAGGGTGTAACAAAAGTTAAAAGGCAATACGAACTTAGTGGTATTTACACTTTTTTGGAGAATGAATTAGTGCCGAAGCCAGTTTACTGCAATAGCAATGATGATTACTGGTATGTCAGTGCAATTCACGTAGGCTCTCTTTCGTATAATGGAATCATTCAAATGAAATTTTCATCTGAATTCCTTGGGATGAAAGGAAATGAAATAGCGATGGAATCTGTATCTTCACTAGATGACCTTAAAACCGGAGGGCTTGTTTTAAAATTTTCAACCATCAAGGATGCCTGTCAGGCTGCGCAAGACGAAAATAAATCACTCAGAACATTCAATTTAGAAAACAAAGTCAAAAAATTTGAAAAATCAAGAGATCTAGCAATAGAAAAAGGCTTTGATACTGAGTCGCATTGGACAGTACTGAATAGATAGAAGTTGACCGATCCCCATTTTTAATATTCTATCTTATTTTGATTTATTCAAAGCACTCTAATCAAAGCCTAACGGTTGTTTCCAGCGGTGTTGAGGCTGTAGAAAAAGTCTATTTTGAGTTTAAACATAAGTTTTTTTCGCATCGAGAAGCCTGTTAAATCAATTTGGAAGTGTAAATTAGTCCCAGAATTTACGTAGCAACGCGTTTTTTA
>Ga0180009_10000621_pt1 | contig 47567 bp, 50 predicted proteins | sample OS_PC_MetaG_FD_123537 | JGI IMG/M metagenome (GOLD analysis project Ga0180009, IMG submission 123537) | Groundwater microbial communities from the Aspo Hard Rock Laboratory (HRL) deep subsurface site, Sweden - OS_PC_MetaG | ecosystem: Environmental > Aquatic > Deep subsurface > Groundwater...
ACAGTCAAGATCTTGGTGAGGAGTTGAAGAAAGCAGGATATACTTTATCTTCTAAAACTCTTTTTATATGGGAAGGTGTAACACAGTATATTTCTAAAGAAGCAATTGATAATACCATAAAATATGTTGCCCAGGCTTCCACTGGCAGTAGAATTGTTTTTACCTACATTCTAAAAAGTTTTATTAATGGCAGCCATATCCCCGACGGTTTAAATAGCCTGTATAAATTCACTCTTAAAAAGAAGAATCCACTCTGGTTTTGTGGTTTTGATCCTGCCGAGATGCATGAGTATTTGTCAAAATATTCCCTATCTCTAATTGAAGATGTTGGTCATGAAGAGTATCTTGAGCGCTATATTAAACCCAAAGGCCGTGATTTAACAGTGTTTGAAATTGAGCGGGCAGTTCTGGCAGCTGTGAAATAAGACGCTATTTATTATCAAATAGACAAAATACTGCAACCAATATCTATCACTAGAACATAATCATCATACACTATTGTCTGGAAAGTAGTACTTTTAAAATGTTTTCTCTTAGCATAACTAATCAATTCTGCCATGAAGCGTATTCATTTCATAGTTAATAATTTGATGTATGCTAACACTTGATTTTTACTTTGAGGTTAGTCCCTTGATACAAGTTTGCCAATATGAAATACCAAAAATATATTCCAAAACTAGAATACTTATGGAGCGAAATAGCCTGCAGGTTTGTGCGTGGAACGAGTGTATGAATGCGCTAGGTTAAGCCCTACATAGTGCTATGAGTAATCAAATATGCTCTATTAGGCAATGTGTTCATTCTGTGGCTTAGGTTGCCAGAGAATTTATGAAATAATCTGGTGAAATGTTTTTTACTTAACAACTTGTAATCAATTTGTAATCAATCTGTAATTATTTCCACGCTGATTTTAATCTTTTCGTAACTTCAAAATAATAGAATGGGTTCAATGATGATCGATGAGCATTATGGTCTTTAGCGTAAACAAAATGATTATCACGCCTTTTGACTATTATGAGCAATGGGAATTCAGGCAGTTATTATCGAATATTAATTGATCACCTGACATATCCTCTGGCATGTGAAAACGAAGTGAAGGAGAAGCAAAATGGAGAATAAAAATGTTGACCGAGATCTTATACAAGAATTTGAGCAGCTTAATATAAAACTGGCGACTGAGCAGATTGACACAGAAATAGAGTTGGAAAACGTAATGGGCTTGGCTAGTGAACAAATGGAAAGGGATGAAATATTTAGCAAGTTGAAATATTATTCACATACTTACAGAGCAGGGTTTAATGAAGGCTTTTTGGTTGGGCGACAGTTAATGCAAAAACACGATACTCTTAAAGCAGAGAGTATTTATCGCAAATATTTAGAACTCAAGGATAGCACTTCCAAACTGCTCATCAACCAATAGTTTCGCAACAAACTAGATTAATGTCTTTCCAATCTTAAATGAAGCTTCTGGTCGCTAAAGATTTCATGGCCCCGATTAGGGACACAAGGCACAAGATGGAACTAATTATTACTTCTGCCTAGTATGTTTGTCTTTATATGTGGATTTGGGAACTCTGGTGGTTTTATCGTAAGGTTTGTAGCCCATTTCGACCGCCTGGCGGTCCATATCCAAGGTATGGAAACGTTCAAGTGGTAATATAACCTGGCCTTCGGTTTGTCGCAGGTCTATTGTTTTAAGGTAATGTTTGCATCGCTCGCAAGTGTAAAGCCGGTATAGACCTGAATCGTCTACAAAGTACGACAGGTCATTCTGGTCCTGGGTATCACAATAGGGACATTGAAGGCGTTGAAAGGGCCATTCAGTATCACAACGAGAACATAAAAGCCACCTTGAGCCGCGTTCGGTATCCAGAAAAGCGAAGTCCGCACTTCCTCCGCATATCGGACAATAACTGCGGCGCCATCGCTCATGGTCAATGGAATCTCTCAGGGTTTTGGCATGACTCACCAGGAAGGGTTTTATAGTTGCGTGGATAATCGAATTTATGAGTTTATTGTCTGCGTCCTTAGCTGAAATCCTTGAGGGCAGCTTTTGTTTTTCGAACCATTGCTTGAGTACTGGCCTTGTAAGAAGAACATCCGCTTCTAGTTCTGCCAATCCCTCGTAATTGGATTTGAATATCGCTGCATAGCTGGCGAAAATAATCTTGATCTCATCGAAAGTAGTAACCAGTAACTGCCAATCGAGAGCGAGCTCATCAAAAGAGATAAGGGGAACTCCATCATTGGTCCGCTTACTAGTGGCATCGCGGCTCAAACTCGGTTCAAGTCGCGAAGTCAGCTTTTTTTCAACTTGAGATTGAACTTGTAGTAATTTACGGTAGAACTCTAAGAGTTTCGGGAGTATCCCTTCTTTTCTTTCCTTCTCCTCCAAAAAGCTGATAATTACATCAGTCTGTGTAGGCAACTAGCTTTCCACCTCTTTCCCTTTGGTGACCTCTTCATACCACTTGGCATGATGTGTCTTGGCATACTCAGATGATATTTTGCCCCTCGCCATAGCGCTCCAGGACTCGGTCATCAGCGGATGTAGCACACCAAGGTAGATGTGGACAAACAGCATTACCCCGGTGACAATGAAAGCGATGTCGTGTAGAAAAACCGTCCACAGTAAAACAGACGGTGCCAGCGTTGTCTTACCAAACCACATGATAAGACCGGTTATGACAAAAGCAGTCCCGAAGATTATAACTAAGAACCACCACATTTTTTGGCCGGTGTTCATATGGCCTTGGGGTGGCATGGTACTCTTGTCCCCAAGGAAATAAAACCGCGGTGCCGCTTTTAGCCAGCCCATGTCACTGCTTGCCCAGGAAAAGGCTGACTTTACCCCTTCCTTCGTTGATTTCCAGTTCATGGGGATGTAAATAAGTGGCGCTATGATAAATATAGCTGCGGCAATGCGATGTATCACACGGCTCCAGCTATCCTGCGCAATAACACCCAGGCCAGGGACAAACAGCACAAGCCCGGTAAGAAACAAAGCGACAAAAGCACCAGCATGTACCCAGTGCAGTACGCGCGTTGGTTTTCTGTACTTCTCAACTTCTTGCGGCATCTTTCTTCTCCTTCTCCTTGTTTGCATTGGCCCGGGCGACAAAGTAATTCATGCCCAGTCCCAGGATGGTTAACCCGCCCGCTACCCAGCCAATCGGTTGCATTACATCCTGCCAGGCGATGGTAGCAGCGGAAATCTGCGGATTTACTGGCAGTCCATAAACGGCGGGATGGTCATCAAGGACATACATCACGTGCAGTCCGCCTAATTCTTTTTCACCATAGAGGTTGGCATTGGTCCACCCTTTAGCCCTTAACGCTTCGACGCGTTTTTTACCCTCCGCGACGAGCTGGCTACGGTCGCCGTATTGCAACGCATTTGGCGGGCAGGTCTTCACGCAGGCCGGTTCCCAGCCCTCGGCAATGCGGTCCAGACCAGGGGTGGTGCAGAGAGTGCACTTATCCATTTTTGCGATGCCGGAAATCAGGTTGCGCTCGGAACGCGGCACCTGGAAGGGGCAGGCATCAATACAGTAGCCACAGCCGGTGCAGATATCTTTATTATAAGCGACAAAGCCGAGCTCATGATGGTATAAAGCGCCGCTGGGGCACACCTTAACGCAACCCGCTTCGGTACAGTGCATGCAGGAGCGTCGAGTGAAAAGCCATCTCACCATTCCACCGGGGTCGATTTCGCGGAACTCCATCTTGAGCCAGGTGGTCGGAGAGAGGTCGGGAGGGTTCTCGTAGCTCCCGCGGTTTACCGACTGTACACCGTTTTCCACGGTGGGAATAAATTCATCGTTCTCGTTCCATTGCTTGCAGGCGGCCTGACAGCCCCGGCAAGCTGTGCACCGTGTTGCGTCATATAATATTGCTTTTTCAGCCATCGTTACCTCCAACTATTCAGCATTCACCATCTATGCCTTGCGGACGTTAACCAGGAAAGCTTTATACTCGGGAATCATTGTATTCGCATCACCCACATGTGGTGTGAGAATGTTGGCGCTGTCTCCCGTGGAGAGTCCGGTGAAGCCCCAGTGCCAGGGTATGCCTACCTGGTGCACCTTCTTCCCGTTCAACTGGAAGGGCTTGAAGCGTTTGGTTATCATGGCTTTTACACTGACCTGGCCTCGGGTTGATTCCACGATAACTTTCTCACCGTTGGCTATCCCTTTCTCCACAGCCAGTTCCTCACTCATCTCGACGAATGGTTCAGGCTGCATTTCGATCAACCACGGATTGTTTCTGGTCATCTGCCCGCCCTGCCAGTGTTCAGAGACACGGTAGGTGCTGCATACTATTGGATACTTATCCGGGGTTCCCTGTTCCTCTGGTCTCCAGATTTTGAACGCCGGGTTGTTCTGCTGCTTTGACATAGGGTTCTGTATTGGAGCTTCCCACGGCTCGTAGTGCTCGGGGAGAGGTCCTTCGGCCATTCCGGGACCGAAGAAGCGGGCATGTCCCTCTGGCTTCATGATGAAGGGATACTTGGTCTTTTCCGGGTCAACGGCCATCGGCGGCCAGCCACCATCGGGTACATCACCGACCCATTTGCCATCCTGCCACCAGATAACCGGGTGCTCCTTGTCCCACGGCTCACCATTGAGGTCAACGGAGGCCCGGTTGTAAATGATACGCCGGTTAACCGGCCAGCACCAGGACCATTTTGGATAGAGCCCGATATTGAATGGGCCGGGAGTTGAATCGCGGCGGGCAGCCATATTGCCGTCCTCGGTATAGCTGCCACAGTAGAGCCAGTTTCCGGATGTGGTGGTGCCATCATCCTTCAGCTTACCGAAGCTAGGCAGCAGCTGACCGGCAGTTAAGTCGTAGCCATTTATCTCCTTGGCTACCGCGTGCACGTCAGGGTGCTCGTGTCCGTAGTTCCACATGAGTTGAGTTATCGCTTCGGCATTGGGGCCGCCCTCATTGACGTAGAGTTCCCTGAGCTTTCGGGCCAGCCGGTCTAACATCCAGAGGTCATCCTGGGCGGCACCCGGACCATCAGCGGCTTTATAACGCCACTGGCTCCAGCGGCCGCTATTGGTAACGCTGCCCTCTTTCTCAAAGGAATTAAGGGCGGGGAGGAGGAAGACTTCAGTCTTAATATCGGCCGGGTTTGCCCCCGGGCGTTTCCAGAAATTGGCTGTCTCGGTCTCCCAGAGATCGGTAACCACCAGCCAGTCGAGTTTATCCATCGCCTGCCGTTCCAGATTGGCGTTAGGTCCGCCCACAGCAGGGTTCTGGCCCCAGCACATCAATCCTTTGATTATGCCGGAGTACATGGCCTCAAACAGTGAGATGTGGGAGTAGTCGACGCCGCCTTCAATCTTTGGCAGGTAGTGATAGCCAAATTGATTACCTGCAGAGGCGGCATCACCGTACCAGGTCTTGAGCAGGCTGACCATATATTTAGGCGTATTCTGCCACCAGTTGGCGCTCTTGGGGTCGTTGCTCTTGGGAGTAACACGTTCCAGGTACTTGTCCAGGGAGGTATCAGTGTTCAGCGGCGTTTTCAGGTAGCCAGGCAGAATATGGAACAGTAGACAGTGGTCGGTAGAGCCCTGAACGTTGGACTCGCCTCGCATGGCGTTAATGCCGCCACCGGCAATTCCGATATTGCCGAGTAAAAGCTGGAGGATACAGTAAGAGCGGATATTCTGTGCGCCGTAGGTGTGCTGGGTGGTTCCCATGGCGTAGAGAATGGTGCCTGCTTTCCCTACCTGGCCGCTGGCAGCATATGTCTGGCAGACCTGCAGGAAGGTGTCAACGGGGGCACCGGTTATATGGGATACCATCTCCGGGGTATAGCGAGCGAAGTGCTTCTTCATGAGCTGGAAAACGCAGTTGGGGTCTTTGAGGCTCATGTCCCTCTTGGGGATACCCTTTTCGTCAAGCTGGAACTGCCAGCTGGATTTATCGTATTTTCTCTTACCACCATCGGTTTCATTGTGGCCCCCGGCATAGCCAGAGAACAGGCCATCCAGCTCAGCAGGTCCCTTGTAGTCAGGGTTGATGAGGTAAGCGGCATTGGTATATTCCGTGATGTAGGTCATGTTGTAATTACCGGGATTACTGTCAATATCATCCAGCACCCACTTTATCATGCCGTCGATAAAGGCAATGTCAGTGCCTGACCGCAATGGAGAGTAGATATCAGCTTTGGCCGAGGTTCTGGTGAACCTGGGGTCGATGCTGATGAGCTTGGCACCCTTTTCTTTGGCTTCCGTGATATGGCCAAATGCTGCCGGGTGGTTTTCTGCAGGATTGGAACCGATGGCCATTATGGCATCGGAGTTCGCGATGTCATTCCAGTGGTTGGTCATGGCCCCTCGGCCGAACGTCTCCGCCAAACTGGCGACAGTGGGGGAATGTCATATACGGGCGTGGTGTTCAATATACACCAGACCAAGTGCCCGTGCCAATTTCACCAGGAGGTAACATTCCTCGTTATCTAGAGCGGAACCTCCAAGATTGGCAATGGCTTCGGTGCGGTTTACCAGGTCGCCCTTGCTGTTTTGCCCGATAAAACTGGCATCTCTGGTGTCTTTAATGCGCCGCGCTATCTCCGTTAGCGCCCAATCCCAGGATGTTTCCTCCCAATCGGTCCCACCGGAACGCCGGTACAGGACTTTGCTCAGACGCCAGGGATTATCCGCGGAAAGTTGTCGCATGGAGGCGCCTTTGGCACAGCCTCCACCTCGGTTGATGGGATGGTCAGGGTCGCCTTCAATGTTGACCACTTTGCCGTTCTGTGCCGCCACAAGAAATCCGCAACCAGAGGCATCGTATGGACAGATGGTGCTCTTTTCACCTATTCTCTTTTTCAGGGGAATAACTTTGTGAGTTACCGCTTGAGCAAAATCAGGGTTAAGTGCCCCGAAAATAAAAATGCCGCCTATGGCGGTACCAGATGTTTTGAGAAAATCTCTCCTATTAAGCTCCATAAATACCTCCTTATTGGAATATATCCTATATTAAGCGCAAAATATTACCCAGATTAAGCGGGAAATGTTACCTGTATTGGACGTGAATTACACTTGCGTAAGTATAAATTATATTCGAGTTATTTGTCAACATTATTTTTGCAGGATAAATCGAATTATTACTTCGATGATTTCCGGGCGGTTTTTCTTGGTTTTGGCAGTTCTTTTTCTTCCTCCTCTTCTTCAAAACCTTCACCGCGCTGTCCTTTCCTGAAGTTACGTATACCCTTCCCCATAGCTCCGCCAATTTGTGGCAACTTGCCCACACCGAAAACGATGAGAATGACTACCACGATTAGGGCGATTTCCCATGGACCCAATCGAAATGGCATGGTATCTCCTTCCCGGCTCTATTTCCTCTTTGCCCGAGATTTTATACTTTGTTCAATACTATGTGAGTAATTATTTTAGTGCCTGGCCGGTAATCCTCTCGTATGCCTGGATATACCTGCGGGACGTTGCGTTAACAACATCGGGTGGCAGCGGTGGGGCGGGCGGTTCCTTGTTCCACCCCGATTCCACCAGCCAGTCGCGAAGCGGTTGTTTATCGTAGCTGGGCTGCGCCTGACCGACCTGATATAGACCGGACTCCCAGATGCGTGATGAATCCGGTGTTAGCAGTTCATCAATCAGAATGAGCCGGTCTCCATCCAGCCCGAATTCCATCTTCGTATCGGCGATGATTATACCCCGTTTGGCGGCGTACTCCTGTGCGTAATTATAAATGGCCAGGCTTTTCTCTTTTATTTCGAGGGCTCTTTTTTCACCGACCTCCTTTTCGACCTCATCCATGGTGATGGGCAGGTCATGCCCGGATTCTGCTTTGGTCGTTGGGGTGAACAGTGGCTCAGGCAGCTTCTGGCTCTCCCGGAGCCTCTTTGGCAGCGTGAAACCGGCCACCTTGCCCTGTTCCTGGTATTCAGCCCAGCCGGAACCGGCGAGGTAGCCGCGCACGACGCATTCAACCGGGATGCGCTTTACTTTTTTAACCACCATGGAGCGCCCGACCAGATAGGCAGGGCAGGGGAAGCGATTTTCGGCAGCGATATAGGTGTCAAGACAATGGACATCCTGAACCGTCTCCACCAGATGGTTGGGTACGATTTCTGATGTATGCCTGAACCAGAAAACAGACAGCTGGTTCAGGACGAGACCTTTACAGGGAATGGCGCTGGGCAATACGAAATCAAAGGCGGAGATGCGGTCGGTGGCGATGATGAGGAGGTGATTCCCCAGGTCATAGGTATCACGCACTTTGCCTTTGATGAATAACGGTAGAGGGAGGTCTGTCCCTCTTATCACTGATAAATCATTTCCCATATCTTAAACTCCGGTATCCTTAATGTTTAGTCGGTTAAGCCTTCCACGGATTTCTTGAGGATGCGGCTCACTACGGCTTTGCTTACCGGGTCTTTGGCCACCGTATCAGCAAAATCGAGCCTGTCGAAGTAGAGGCGCAGGCATTTTATTTTATCGTTCTCAAAAACAAGGACTTCAGACTGCTTGGACTTTACCTCCGGCCCGCTGTGCAGCCGTGCCCGAATGATGAATTCCTCAAACAGGATATTTCCCTCAGCCATAATTATAACGGGTTGAACTTTGATCTGACGGATGTTTTTGAACAGCCAGTCGAACCACTTTTCTACGCCGGCCTTTCCATAGAGGCTGTGGCGCAGCAACTCGATTTCACAGTCGTCGGCAAAGCATGACAGGACCGCGTCCAGCCTTTTGTTTTCTATCGCGTTGTCCAGTGCCATTGCCACTCTGCGAATCTCGTCAGTCGATTGCTTCCCTTCCATAGTACCTCAACCTCGGTAGATATACGTTACACGACTCTCGGCGTTAAATTTGTCGATTATGATATGGCGTCTTTCCACTGCGCTTTGGTCAATCCCAATCGCTCAAAGATTTCGTCTACGTGTCTCAGGTAGTACTGGTAATCAAACAACGACTCGAGTTCCGGCTGGGGCAGGATTTCAGCGACTTCCGGGTCGGCTTTTAACAGGCTGCGGAAGTCCTTATTCCCTTTCCAGGATTTCATGGCATTGCGCTGCACCAGCTCATATGCTTTCTGCCGGGAGAAGCCTTTGTCGATAAGTGCCAGCATCACCCGCTGGGAAAAGACAAGGCCTTTGGTGAGTTCCATGTTCTTTTTCATTCGCTGTGGAAAGACCTGCATCCCCTTGATTATTGAGGTAAAGAGGGACAGGCAGTAATCAACCAGCAGGCAGGAATCGGGAAGTATAACGCGTTCCGTGGAGGAATGGCTTATATCACGCTCATGCCAGAGCGCGATATTTTCCATTGCAGTAAGGGCATAGCCCCTTACCAATCGGGCCAGACCGCTGATTCGCTCACAGAGTTCAGGGTTGCGCTTGTGGGGCATGGCCGAGGAACCAGTCTGGCCGGTGCCGAAAGGTTCTCCCACTTCTCCGACTTCTGTCTTCTGGAGCCCTCTAATCTCGACGGCGAACTTTTCCAGTGAGCTGGCGATGATGGCCAGCGTGGTCATAAACTGGGCATGGCGGTCGCGCTGTAATATCTGGCTGGATACCGGCGCGGGGAGCAGACCCAGTTTCCGGCAGGCCCGCTGTTCTACCTCTGGCGGGACGGTGGCATAGGTGCCGACGGCACCGGATATCTTGCCCACGGCGATGGCCTTTTTAGCCTCGCCAAGGCGCTGCAGGTTGCGCCTCATCTCTTCAACCCATACTGCCAGCTTTAAACCAAAGGTAATTGGCTCGGCGTGAACGCCATGTGTGCGTCCGATCATCGGGGTATATTTGTGCTCCATGGCTTTCTGTGCCAGTACCGTAATAAACTCTTTAACGTCTACAGTGAGCAGTTCGGTAGCCTCCACCAGTTGCAAGCTGAGCGCCGTGTCCATGACGTCCGACGAGGTAAGCCCGAGATGGATGAAGCGCGATTCCTCGCCCAGGCTCTCTGCTACCGAGCCGAGGAATGCCGTCATATCGTGGCGGGTTTCCTTGAGTATCTCTTCCATGCGCCTGAGGTTGCACTTGGCCAGCTTGATTTTCGGGATGGCCTCGCGGGGCACGACGCCTATCTCCGCCCAGGCATCGCAGACGGCAATTTCCACATCAAGCCACTTGTTGAACTTGTTATCTTCCGACCACACCCGCTTCATCTGGGGGCGAGAATAGCGCTCAATCATTTGCTTTCTCCTTGCAGGTCGCGTCGACATTGCTCATAAGCTTTGCCAATGCTTTCATGTTTGATACCCAGAATTTCGGCGGCCAGATAGGCGGCGTTCTTGGCTCCGGCGGTGCCGATGGCCACGCAGGCGACCGGTATCCCTGCCGGCATCTGGACAATTGAGTAGAGGGCATCAACGCCTTTCAGTTCCCCGGAGACGAGCGGCACCCCGATAACCGGCAGGATAGACCAGCTGGCCAGAACACCGGGAAGGTGGGCGGCGCCCCCTGCGGCGGCGATGATGACCTCAATGCCGCGCTCACGGGCCGTCATCCCGTATTGCCGGGCCTTTTCCGGGGCGCGGTGGGCGGAAATGACATTGACCTCGTAGTCAATACCAAGCTGTTCCAGTATCTCCAGAGCTGGTTTCAGTGCTTCCGTATCCGACTTGGAACCCATAACCACGCCAACCAACGGCATATTAAGCTCCCTTATCTTTTATTTCCGCAATATCCCTGCGGTAGTGGCACCCTTCAAAATGGATACGTGCCATATTATTATATACTTTCTCCCTTGCTTCAGTGAGGTCCTTTCCGGTGGCCGATACGGTCAGGACTCTGCCGCCGCTGGTTACCACCTCACCTGGGGCTGACCCTGCTTTGGTGCCGGCGTGGAAAACCATGACATCTCTGTCGACCTCGTTCAGCCCGGAAATTGGAAACCCGGTCTGATAGCTCCCCGGATACCCGGCAGAGGCCATCACCACGCCAACGCAAGCTTCCTCGCTCCACTGTACCTGCACCTGGTCAAGTCTATTATCCACGACGGCTACAAAAATATCTACCAGGTCGGTGCGTAGCCTGGGCAGCACCACCTGCGTTTCCGGGTCACCGAACCGGGCATTAAATTCTAACACTTTTGGGCCGTTATTGGTAATCATCAAACCACTGTAAAGCACACCTTTATAAAGCCGGTTTTCCCTGCGCAGAGCTTTTACCGTCGGTTCCATGATGGTTTCCCTGACCGACGTTTCGAGTTGTGAATTGAGAAAATATGGCGGACTGTAGCTGCCCATACCGCCGGTATTGGGCCCACGGTCGCCGTCAAAGATACGTTTATAATCACAGGCAGGCACCATGGGAACGACGGCGGTGCCATCGGTGAAGGCGAACGCGCTCATCTCCCTGCCGGAAAGATACTCCTCCACCACTATCTGCTCTCCCGCCGTGCCCAGTGTTTTCGATTCCATAAAGCTGGCCAGAGCATCAAGGGCCTGCCCGGTGGATTCGGCAACGACGACGCCCTTCCCCGCCGCCAGCCCATCAGCCTTAATAACAACCGGCAGTGTCTGCCGTTTAACGTATTCTTTGGCCTGAGCGTAGTCGGAGAAGCTGGCGCTGCGGGCGCAGGGAATGTTGTATTTCTGCATCAGCTCTTTGGCGAATACCTTGCTGGCCTCAATCTGGGCGGCGTTCTGACTCGGTCCAAAGATAGACAGGCCTTCCTTATTAAAAACATCCACGATGCCCGCTGCCAGCGGTGCCTCCGGACCGACAACAATCAGGTCGACATTATTTTCCTTGACTGCCTTGAGCAGCGCTTCGATGTCGGTGGGGCTTATGGGTAGGTTATGGGCCTGCTGTGCCGTACCGGCGTTTCCCGGCGCGGCAAACAGCTCATTTACTTTCGGGCTCTGCGCCAGCTTCAAGACCAGTGTGTGCTCCCGTGCCCCACTCCCGACAACGAGTATTTTAATTTAACTTACCTCTTTATTTTAGTTAAGGTTTACTCCCACTCTATGGTTGAGGGTGGTTTGGAGGTTATATCCAAAACGACGCGGTTAACCTCGGGCACTTCGTTGACAATGCGATTTGAGATACGTGCCATGACATCATAGGGCATGCGTGCCCAGTCTGCAGTCATGGCGTCTTCACTGGTTACCGCGCGTATGGCAATCACGTGGCCGTATGTCCGGTAGTCGCCCATCACGCCCACACTGTGAACGCCGGGGAGGATGGCGAAACTCTGCCAGAGTTGGTGGTAAAGCTTCGCCTTCTTAATCTCATTCATGACGATGAAGTCGGCGCTGCGTAAAATCTCAAGTTTTTCCCAGGTTACCTCCCCGATGATGCGTATGGCCAGTCCGGGGCCGGGGAAGGGCTGCCGCCAGACCATTTCTTCGGGAAGGCCCAGCTCCAGCCCCACCTGGCGCACCTCATCCTTGAAGAGATATCGCAGCGGCTCAAGGAGTTTTAGGGTCATTCTGGCCGGCAGACCGCCAACATTGTGATGGGTCTTTATTTTAGCGGATATGCTGCTCACCGAGGATATGCTCTCAATAACGTCCGGATACAGCGTTCCCTGTGCAAGGAAATCAACCTTGCCCGCCTTATCCGCTTCTTCTTCAAAGACGTGGATAAACTCCTCGCCAATGACCTTGCGTTTCACTTCCGGGTCGATAACGCCTTTCAGGCGGGCGAGGAACCGGTCGGTCGCGTCAACGTAGCGAATATTCATGCCCAGGTTTTGCTGGAATACCTTGAGCGTTCTCTCCACTTCCTCGCGGCGCAGCAACCCGTTATTGACAAAGATGCAGGTAAGCTGGTCCCCAATGGCACGGTAAATAAGCGTGGCGACCACTGCCGAGTCGACGCCGCCGGAGAGGGCGCAGATGACCTTGCCATCGCCCACACTATCCTTGATTCGAGCGATGCTCTCATTGATGAAGCTGCCCATTGTCCAGTTGCCCTTGCAGCCACATACGTGGTACACAAAATTGCGCAATATAGTTTTCCCCTCCGGGGTGTGAGCGACCTCAGGGTGGAACTGGAGTCCGAAAATGCCGTCCCCATTGCCCATGACAGCAACGGGGGAGTTCTCCGTGTAGGCGATGGCATTGAAACCGGGCGGCATCTCTTCAATTTTGTCACCGTGGCTCATCCAGACCGGTGTGGACTCGGGTAAATCGGCAAACAGTGGCGACTCGGGGTTGCTCAAATGGAGGACGGCGTGGCCGTACTCGCGCTTTGTTCCCGGGGCTACCACACCGCCGAGTTGCCTGGCGATAACTCCCATACCGTAGCAGATACCAAGCACCGGCAAATGGCTTTCGTAGATATAAGATGGGGCCAGCGGGGCATTTGGCTCGTAAACGCTCCTTGGTCCGCCGGAAAGAATGAAGCCCCGGGGATTGAGCGGGGCTATCTTTTCCCAGGGGGCGTCATGGGGTACCAGTTCGCAGTAAACCTGGCACTCGCGCACGCGACGTGCGATAAGCAAACTATACTGGGAGCCAAAATCGATAACAATGATTGCTTCGCGTTCCGCTCCGGAGACCGCTTCCTCGGTCACCGACGGTTGTTCTCCGCCTATCTTTGTGGCAATTTCGAGGTAAGTGGAGACTTCAATGTCGCCGGTGGTTGCGATGCGGAGACCCCTGTCTGCAGCTGGTTTTGCCTTCCTCTTCACCATAATTATAGAACACAGATTACCATAAAGTGAACCATTTGACAATATGGGCGATTGTCTATTCTTTTGGGAACTGAATTCTTGTATTGACGAGGTAATTGTTTGAATTATGTTGTCATGGCAACGAGTTTTGGCATTGTCAGGACAATCACTGAAATACTTAGCTAATAACAAAATGGACTTAAAAAATCGGGTTCAACTTTAATTTAAAATATTTAAGCCCTTTCCTTTAAGTCATTTTAATACTTTTTAACAGATGGATGTGCCTCCGTCTGCGAATAATATCTGGCCAGTAACAAAATCAGACTCATCTGATGCTAAAAATAAGGCGGCGCTTACACAATCTGATGGATAGCCTGGCCTTCCTTTAGGTATAGACTTGACTATCTCAGCTAAATCATCTGGATGCTCTTCGAAGTGTTTGCGGTTAAATTCTGTGATGACGGTGCCAGGGGCTATGGCATTGACCGTTATGTTGTGTTTTCCCCATTCATAAGCGAAAACTCGAGTTAAATTGGAAACCCCTCCCTTTGATATGGCATAGACAGATCGGTTTGGTGCCATTTTTTGAGACCGCAAAGAAGAAATATTGATTATTCTTCCTTTTTTCTGTCGAATCATTTCCCTGCCAGCGATCTGGCAGCAAAAGAAAAGTCCTTTTAGATTGGTATTTATAACATATTCCCAATCCTCTTCGGTGATATTCTCTACTGGTTTTCTTACCATAGCGCCTGCGCTGTTGACCAGGATATCTATTCGTTTAAAGTCATTTATGACTTGTGAAATTAAGGATTCTACTGAAGATCTATTAGTGATGTCAGTGGGAATAGCTACAGCTTGAAATCCGTCTTTCTTTAAAGATTTGGCCGCTCTCTGTCCATTCTCAATATTACGGTTTGCAATAATGATGGTAGCTCCGGCAGCCGCCAGTCCTTTAGCTATTGCAAAGCCAATCCCTTGACTACCACCTATAATTAAGGCGACTTTTTCAGATAAATCGAAAGTTTTCATTTCTAAATCCTCCTTATCTAATTAAACTGATGGCGTGAATTGGCTTTCTAAATCTTTTGCTCCAATATACCTTAATCCTTTCAAGGATTTCCATTTAATCATTTGCTTCCTTATCATAGTTATCAGGTGAGCGAGTATAAAATCTTATTGTTTTCATAAGCGCTCCTTACGGCGCCTTTCTTTTCGAGGTATTTGAGATGGGCCATCGTTTCTCCAACGGCAAACCATTTCTGGGCGGCTGGGAAATCATCCCATGAACGGCACTTCAAATTCCAGGTTACATACGGTGCTATTTGAAAGGCTGTTTTCTTTTCACTTTCAAGAGCAGAGAGAACCTCATTTAACCTGGCTTGATGATGGGCTCGAAGTTCTATTATCCTTTTTCTCAGGTTACTCCCTGCTTTTCGGTGACCTGGTAATACAATATCAGCTTCCAGGTTATATACTTTGTCCAAGCTGGCTAAATACTCGTTAAGTGAATTTCCCATCTCGGGCCAGTACGTTATGTTGGGAGTGATGTCAAAAAGAATATGGTCTCCGGAAAGCAACACTTTATTATTATGCTCGTAAAGACACATATGGCCTGGAGAGTGCCCCGGGGTTTCAATGCAGCTAAATGAGTAATCTCCGATTTCAAGAACATCACCTTCCCTCAAAACGATGAAAGCGATGCGTTGCTTTAAGCCATAACGATGAAATGGATGGTTCTTTATTGCTTCCTCAAGTTCAGCTTTGGGAAAGCCGTTTGACGTATAGAAAGCGTAACGGTCTTGCCAGCGTTTTCCCTCTTCAGATTTATCAGCATTGACTATGTGTGCTTCTTTCTGATTAAAGTAAACTCTTGATGTATCAGTTATTAAGTCAGCTACCAGCCCCAAGTGGTCTACGTGCAAATGAGTTATAAAGAAATCAGTATGGGTTAAATCTACCCCCAATTCTTCCAGACTGGCCAACATTTCTCTCTTGCATTCTTCCCGGTTCTGCCCGGTATCAATGAGCAAGTGACGCCCCTCGCCTTTAACGAGGTAAGAATTGAGAGCCTTTAGCGGGCTTCGGGGAAGAGGAATTTCTATACGATATATGTTTGGTAGAACTTGCTCGATCATCGCTTTCTCTCTTAATCCTACGACTCATTCGTGGCTATTGTCTAGCAATCATGTCATACTACATTTAAATGTAGGTAAGTAATCCAGCAATTCGTCATCTTGTAACCACTATTTTACTGCTTCTCCAGGGTCTAAATCCAAGGATTAAAAAGGTTAGTTTTTACCTTTTATTAGTTAGATTCAGACGGTGCTTTTAGTAATAATGTCATCATAAAAATGATTAGGCTCAAACCTGCAAGAAAAACTGCTCCGGCGAGGAAAGTCCCGGTCAAATCAGCGAGGGTTCCCATTAATAGCGGCCCTGTAAATCCTCCAACCTCAGCAACACAAAAGAATATGCCCCCCGCTAGTCCCATATGCCTTTCGCCTACTTCTGGGGTTTCCATCAATATGAGTATCACAATGGGAAACAGGGACGTACCGGCAATACCGAACAATGCTAATCCCACAAATAGGGGGAAGTCCAATGTATTCACCGACACTAAAAGTGTTACAGCTACTACCAAAGATAGGAGGGCTAGAAGCCGTCCCCTTAGGTGTGGTGGAACCAGCCTGGGAATAATCAAAACTGCTGGAATCCCGGCAATGACGGGTATAGAAGCCATAAATCCAGCCGTTGTTGGCGACATACCGCCGCTTTCCATAATCTTGGGAAGCCAGTTAGTAAAGCCATGCATAATAGCGAATGATAAAAGTCCCATTATCAGAATAAGACGGACGTTCCGTATTTTGATGAGCCTACTGAAGACTTTGCCGATACTTTCACTTTCTGTAGCCTCGGTTGGTTTGATATCTCTGGCCAGGAACCACCACAGCAATGCTATGATTAAGGCCAGGAAGCCATAGTAAACAAAGGTAAGTCTCCAGCTATATCCCGTTATAGGCATGACAAAACTATTTGTCGCAGCCAGAGCGAACAGGCCTCCAATCCAGGGCCCAGTTGTATAGATACCGACTGCTGTCCCACGACCTTTTCCCCTGAACCAACTAGCAATCGTTTTAGGTGCACCTATAGATATTAGGGGACCACCAATGCCGAAGATAGCTACAACGGGTAAAAAACTGCCAAATCCATTGGGGAAATAGCGTAAAGCTGCCGATAGACCAATGATGACGGTACCGATGAAAAGAGATTTCCGCACGCCCCATTTATCAATAATGGTGCCAGCTATTATAGCAACAACTATATAGGTCAGTTGCCAGGAACCCAGGATAATGCCCATCTGACTGTAAGACATGTTAAGGTCATCAAGGATTGGTGTGACGAGAGGAGATATCGAGCGATTGACTAGGCCGAAAGCAACATATAGAAGCCATACAAGGGTCAAGATGACCCACCGATAAGGTTTCAGATAGGGCTCTATTCTATGCTTGTCAAGCAAGGGTGAACCTGCTCCAGAAGTACTCAGATTTCAGTATATAATATCCTCAGATAAATGTACCAAAGTGGTAGTGGATGTCAAGTCGAGTCCAGGTTGAATATGGTGTTCACAAGGTGGCAATGTTAGCGTGTCACAGCGTATTTTCGGTCATTCAAATTTGGCAACTACTCAAAAATTATCTATCTGGAAGAGCAAGACCTCCCCACTGACAATGAACACTGGAATCCTTTTGTTTCGAAAACTGACGGCAGAATATCAATCACTGACGACAAGTTAACATTATGATATACTATCATCAAGGGGAATAACAAACCGCTTTTAAACAATGGCAGCTTCAAAAACCGCTAAAAAGACGCACGTTTTTTTGAGCAATGGCCCGGCCGCTACGCTTCGCTTTGGTAAGCGGTTGGGTGAAAAGATAGCCACGGGAGGTGTTATTGCTCTGATTGGGGAGCTTGGCTGCGGCAAGACGCTTTTCACCCGGGGGTTCTGCACCGGACTGGGTGTTTCGGAAAAGGAGGTCACCAGTCCCACCTTTGCTTTTGTCAATGAGTATAGGGGGAGGCTTCACGTCTATCACGTTGACCTGTATCGTATTGATAATATAGAAGTCGGGTTTGAAATTGGAATGCTCGATTATCTGGCACAGGCGGAGACGAGTGTCATTGTGCTGGAATGGGCGGAAAAGGTGCTTCCTCTCCTGCCTGAAGACTATCTGCAGGTGCAATTCGAGGTGCTTTCTCCACAGAGGCGCAGGCTGGAATTCACCGGTTTTGGGGAGAGGTCGAGCGCTCTTCTCAGGGAGCTCGAAGGCTGATGCTGGTACTCGGTCTTGATACCTCGGGTTATGCCAACGCCATCGGTGTGGCCGAAGGTGAGCGCGTTCTGGCCGATTCCGTTTTCGAGACCAGGAAAGCGTCGTTGTCTCAAATAATGCTCAATGTCGATAGCGTGCTCAGGGAAGCCAAACTCAGCCTTGAAGATATTGAAGGATTCGGCGTTGGTCTGGGGCCGGGCTCCTGGACGGGTATAAGAATAGGGGTGACGGTGGGCAAGATGCTCGCCTACTGCACAGGCAAGTCGATTAAGGGTATTTCCACACTTGAAGTGCTTGCCTACCACGCCCGCGATAGCCGTACGCTTATTTGCCCCATTGTTGACGCCGGTGCCGGAGGGGCAATATATGCGGCATTCTACCGCAGTGGCAATAACGAAATCAATCAGGTAAGTGAGTACTACGTTGGCGACATTCCCGGCCTGGCCGAGTTGATAAGAGAGCCCACGGTGCTGGTGGCTACCGGCGCACAGAAATACCGGAGTGCTTTAAGCCAGCTAATGAAATCGAATGCCATTGAAGCGCTGGAAAGCGTTCCCAGTGGGGTTAGCGTGGCATTGCTGGCGGCGGCTCGCCTCGAAAGCGGGGAGCATGATGATACACTGGCGCTGGCACCGCTGTACCTGAAAGAATCGACAGCGCGGGCTTTTGTCAATAAATATAGAAGGCGTGTTCAGGCAGCGCCGTAAGGGTAACCAAGATGCTGGTATTGGGTATTGAGACTTCCTGCGATGAAACATCGGCGGCGCTGGTGGCTGATGGCAGGACGCTGCTGTCAAATATCATTGCCAATCAGCTGGACCTGCATAGTAAATATGGGGGCGTTGTCCCCGAGATTGCGGCGCGGCGCCATACCGAGCTTATCGGCTATGTTATCAATGAGGCGCTTGACGCCGGGGAAAAAACCTTGCGTGACGTGGAGGCGGTGGCGGTAACGGCGAAACAGGGACTGGTCGGCTCTTTAGTGGTCGGGGCGGCGGCGGCAAAGACGCTCAGCTACGCGTTGCAAGTTCCTCTTATCGGGGTGCATCACATCGAAGGGCATATCTTCGCCAATCTGCTGAGCAATCCTGAAATACCGTTCCCCCATGTCTGTTTGACGGTGTCCGGCGGCCATACCTTGCTGGTATACATTCGGGACTACTGCCAGTATGAGCTGCTTGGCGGCACGGTTGATGACGCCGCCGGTGAAGCTTTTGACAAGATTGCCAAGTTTCTCGACCTCGGTTTTCCCGGAGGCCCGATTATAGACCGCCTGGCTGCAGAAGGAAACAGAAAAGCCTTTGCTTTTCCAAGGCCGTTGCTAAAGGCCAAGACATATTATTTCAGCTTCAGCGGCCTGAAAACGGCCGTCATCAACGCCTTCAAGCACCAGCTTGCCCGTGATGAAGCACTGCCACTGGAAGATATTGCTGCCAGCTTTCAGGAAGCCGTGGTGGATGTGCTGGTGGCAAAGACGATGCGTGCCGCCAAGCAGCGTGAAGTATCCGCTGTCAGCGTTACCGGAGGGGTTTCGGCCAATCGGCGATTGAGAGAAGTGTTTACGAATATCTGTAACAGGGAGGGCATCAAGGTATATTTCCCAGCCCTCTCATTGTGCACGGATAATGCAGCCATGATTGCGGCGGCCGGCCATGCCAGACTGATGCTGAATCAGGCAGATGACCTGTCCCTTGATGTAATTCCCAATGTGCCCCTTGAGGTGCAATATGCGGGTTGAGATTGAAGAGGTCAATCCCGGGAAACCATCGGTACGGTTATTGAAGAAAGCGGCGCGTCTTATCCGCAAAGGCGCTGTGATAGTGTGCCCCACCGATACCGGGTACGCGCTGGCAGCTAATGCCCTTGATGCCAAAGCCATCGTCAAGGTCTTCAATCTCAAGGGACGCGATTACTCCAACCCGATTCACGTGGCCGTCAGTTCACTGGAAATGGCAGGAAGATATGCCCACGTCAGTCCTGAGGCGGAGCGACTGGCGCACAGTTTCCTGCCCGGTGCTTTAACGCTGGTACTGCCCAAGAGAGAAATCGTCCCGTCCCTGCTGGTTGCCGGGCGCGATACGGTCGGTATCAGAATCCCGGATAATAAGGTGATACTGGACTTGGCTACCATAACCGACCTGCCCATTACAGTGACGAGCGCCAATGCCAGCGGACAGCCGACGCCATACTCGGTGACGGAAGTGCTCAACCTGCTCGGGGAGGCGGCGGAACAGGTTGCCCTGATTCTGGACCAGGGTTCGATACCATCACACGAGCTCTCCACAATCGTTGATTTGACTGTCAGTCCACCCCAGCTTCTGAGGCAGGGACTGGTCAGCTGGCTGGAGATACGGCAGGTACTGCAGTCGCTTCCGGACTCCAGCTCAGGGCAGGAGTGACCAGCCACACACTCGCCAGTTTGACAATTTAATTCATTCTATGCTATTTTGTGATACGGGCTACTGCGGTTTTTCACGTGTATTTGGTCCGTGCGTATGTAGCCGTCATTTTTTTTAGACCAGCTAGAATGGAGAACCGGACGTGAAGAGTGATGTCGTCAAGAAAGGAATAGAAAGAGCGCCACACCGCTCTCTGCTGTACGCCCTGGGCTGCAATCGCTCCGAAATGGACAAGCCGTTTATCGGCATTATTAACAGCTACAGCGAGATTGTTCCCGGGCACATCCATCTGCGTGATATTGCGCAGGCGGTAAAAGCGGGCGTACGGGAAGGAGGCGGCGTCCCCTTTGAGGTCAACACCATCGCCGTGTGTGACGGCATCGGTATGAACCATCCGGGAATGAAATACAGCCTGCCCAGTCGGGAGCTTATTGCCGATTCAGCAGAAACGGTAGCTGAGGCACATGCCTTCGATGCGCTCGTTTTCATTTCGAACTGCGACAAGATAGTTCCCGGTATGCTCATGGCAGCAGCAAGGTTGAATGTTCCATCGATTTTTATTAGCGGCGGGCCCATGCTGTCAAGTCGGTTTGGCGACGATGGCCGAAAAATCGACCTCATCTCGGTCTTCGAAGGAGTGGGCGAGGTTCTCAGTGGCAAGATGAGCGAAGAGGAACTGGGACGGATGGAGCAGGTCGCCTGTCCCGGCTGCGGGAGTTGTGCCGGCATGTTTACCGCCAACACCATGAACTGCCTGATTGAAGTACTGGGAATAGGGCTGCCGGGCAATGGCACTATCCCGGCGGTTGATGCCAGGCGGCGGGGTCTGGCAAGGGATGCCGGGCGCGCCGTGATGAGATTGCTGGCGGACAACGTTCGACCCCGTGATTTAATCAATAAGGAATCCATTTACAATGCCCTGACCGTCGATATGGCGCTTGGCGCCAGTACCAACTCGGTGCTGCACCTGATGGCCATTGCCCACGAGGCGGGCGTTGCCTTTCCGCTGACGCTGGTCAATGAGATAAGCCAGCAGACACCGTGTCTCTGCAAGCTGGCACCGGCATACATAGAGGGGAAAACCAAGTACCATATTGAGGACCTGGACCGTGCCGGCGGCATACCGGCGGTGATGAATGAAATAAAAGGCCTTTTAAAACTTAATCTGAAATCGGTGACGGGCAAGACGATGGCCGAGAACATCGCTGGCAGCAGGATACTGGATAGCAATGTAATTCACCCGGTCGATAACGCGTTTGCTTCGACTGGTGGGCTGGCGATACTTTTTGGCAACCTGGCTCCGGATGGTGCTGTGGTGCGAAGGTCGGCGGTGGCCCCGGAAATGCTGTCGCATCGCGGACCGGCCAGGGTATTTGACTCGGAAGAAGAAGCAACCAGGGCCATTATGGGCCACAAAATAAAAGAGGGCGATGTGATTGTAATTCGCTACGAAGGGCCGAAAGGCGGCCCGGGAATGAGGGAAATGCTCACTCCCACCTCTCTTCTGAGTGGTCTGGGAACAGATAACAAGGTTGCTCTCATCACCGATGGGCGCTTTTCCGGCGGTTCCCGTGGTGCCGCCATCGGTCACGTGTCTCCCGAGGCGGCAAGTCGGGGCCCGATAGCCGCGCTGAAAGATGGGGACATTATTGTTATCGATATTCCCAATTACAAGCTGGCGGTGGAACTGACGGATGAGGAAATGAAACGCCGTTTGGCACAATTGCCGGCGTTCGAACCGAAGGTGAAATCCGGTTATCTCAAATATTATGCAGAGAAAGTTTGCTCAGCGAGTACCGGAGCTGTATTCGGAGGCTAGAGGGAGGCTTGCCATGAAGCTGACAGGTGCACAGATTTTATGTGAAAGCTTGATAAAAGAAGGGGTGGATGTTATTTTTGGTTTTCCTGGGGGAGCGGTTATTCCACTCTATGACACGCTGCCGCAGTATCCTCAGCTACGGCATATTCTGGTGCGCCATGAACAGGGAGCCGCCCACGCTGCTGACGGCTACGCCCGGGCAACGGGAAAGGTAGGAGTATGCTTCGCTACATCCGGTCCCGGAGCGACCAACCTGGTAACCGGCATTGCCAATGCTTTTCTTGATTCAGTCCCGATAATCGCGGTAACAGGCCAGGTCCGACGGGACTTCATTGGCCGCGATGCCTTTCAGGAAACAGACATCACCGGTATAACATTGCCCATTACCAAACAGAACTATCTGGTTATGGACGTAGATGATCTGGCAGCGATAATCAAGGAGGCCTTTCATCTGGCCCATACCGGGCGTCCCGGCCCCGTATTGATCGATATACCTCGTGATGTATTTCTAGAGCAGACCGATTTCAGCTATCCGGATAAAATAGATTTGCCCGGCTACAAGCCAACGCTACAGGGCCATCCCACGCAAATCAAGAAGGCCGCCAAAATGATAAACGAGGCCAAGCGTCCCATTATCATTGCCGGTAGAGGGGTCAATATTTCAAAAGCGTACAGCGAGCTGAGACAGTTGGCGGAAACGGCGCAGATACCGGTGATGACTACCTTACTTGGCATTGGCTGCTTCCCGGAGGAGCATGCTCTCAGCTATGGTATGGTCGGTATGCACGGAATGGTCTATGCCAATTATGCCATCGAGAGCGCTGATGTGCTCATCGCCATTGGTATGCGATTTGATGACAGGGTGACGGGAAAGATAAGCGCGTTTGCTCCTCACGCCCATATCATACACATTGATATTGACCCGGCGGAAATCGGCAAGAACGTCCGCGTGGACGTACCCATCGTGGGTGATGTCAAGATGGTCTTACAGACGCTGAACAAGCAGATTACACCGGTTGGCCACCTTGACTGGGTCAACCAGCTGGATGATTGGCGGAGAGAACACCCGTCAATTGATATCAGGGATGACGATGGGCTTTTGCCTCAGTACGTGGTCCGCCAGATATATGAAATAACCAGAGGCGAAGCGATTGTTGTCACTGGAGTTGGACAGCATCAGATGTGGGCGGCGCAGCACTACTTTTTCAATAAGCCCAATACGCTGATTTCTTCCGGCGGTCTTGGTGCCATGGGATTTGGCCTGCCTGCGGCCATGGGAGCTCAAATTGGCTGTCCCGATACCGTGGTGTGGTGCATTGATGGCGATGGCAGTTTCCAGATGACCATTCAGGAGCTGGGCACCGTTGTTCAGGAAGGGGCACCGGTCAAGATAGCCATCATCAATAACGGATTTCTGGGGATGGTCCGGCAGTGGCAACAGCTGTTCTACAAAGGACGGTACGTAGCCACGCCGATATCTTGCCCTGACTTTGTTAAAATTGCCGATGGGTACTATATGCCCGCGTTACGGGTTAAGCGCCGGGAGGAAGTAATCCCGGCAATTAAGCAGGCGATGGCGCACGATGGGCCGTTCCTTATCGATTTTATGGTGGAGCCGGAAGAGAACGTTTACCCGATGATGCCACCCGGGGCAACGGTCGCCGAGATTATTGAGGAGCCCAAGCAACCGGTAAAGGCCATTTCCGACTCTAAAAGACTGAAAGTGAGCAATATTTAAGCTCGGAGAAGGTGGCAAAATGGCACCGACGAAACACATATTGCTGGCACTGGTAGAGGATAAACCCGGTGTTTTGAACCGGATGTCAAACGTCTTCCGAAGACGTGGTTTCAATATCCACAGCGTAAATGTACTGGAAACCATTGAAACTGAGGATAGCGGGCGACCCGGTCTGACCAGGGTTGCCATTGTCGTCTCTGGCTCGGCGGTGATTTTGGGCCAGGTTCGAAAGCAGCTGGAAAAAATAGTCGATGTGGTAAAGGTCCTGGATATCACCACCGAAGACGTGGCGTGAGGCGAGGGAAAAAGTCCATTCACGGGACTAAATTCGGAGACGGTATTTATCAAAGATGAAGCACACTCTTGTGGCGCTGGTTGAGGACAAACCCGGGGTACTGACCCGCATGGCCAGCCTGTTTCGAAGGCGGGGCTTCAATATTGAAAGCATTGCCGTGGGACACAGCGAGTTGCCCAACTTGTCCCGCATGACCATCGTGGTTAATGGTGGGGCCAATATCCTGGAGCAGGTAAGAAAGCAATTGAGCAAGGTGGTCAACGTGGTCAAGGTGGCTGACGTTACGGCGGACAATATCACGGTGAGAGAACTTGCGTTGATAAAGGTAAAGGCGACTTCCTCAACCCGCAGTGAAATAATTGAGATTGCCGATATCTTCCGTGCTAATATTGTCGATGTGGCTTCTGATTCGCTGACTGTCGAGATCACCGGAGACGAGGATAAAGTTGATTCTATGCTGAAGCTGCTGCGTGGCTTTGGGGTCAAGGAAGTGGCACGAACCGGCCGTATCGCCATGCTGAGGGGGAGCATCAGCCAGCTGCGTGTTGAAGAGAAAACATCAAAAACTAGAAAGGGAGGGTATAACTTATTGTAAATAAGTTTTTAGCCTGAATTGGCGCGGATATAACAGGCGCGCGAAAATGATAAAGGAGGTTAAGTAAAAAGGGACATGGCTAAGGTGTACTACGAAAAAGACGTTAATCTCGAACTGTTGAAAGGTAAGACAATCGCCGTTATCGGCTACGGCAACCAGGGGCGCGGCCAGTCACTGAACCTTAAGGATAGCGGCTTTGAAGCGATTGTAGGACTCCAGGAAGGCAGTAAGAGCAAGGCGAGAGCTGAAGCTGACGGTGTTAAGGTAGCCTCGGTGGCAGAAGCGTCAAAAGCGGCGGAAATCGTCATGCTGCTGGCCCCGGATACCATGCACCAGAGAATCTACAATCAGCATATCGCACCGGGACTATCCAAGGGCAATATGCTTATGGTTTCCCATGGCTTCACCATCCATTACAGCCAGGTCGTGCCATCGCCAGACATCGATGTAACCATGATAGCGCCCAAGAGCCCGGGCATCTTGCTCCGCGAGTTCTTTACCCAGGGACAAGGCGTACCCGCGCTGATAGCAGTCCATCAGGATGCTTCCGGCCAGGCGAAGGATAAAGCGCTGGCCTACTCAGCGGCCATCGGTTGTGCCCGTGCCGGAGTCCTGGAAACAACCTTCGCCGAGGAAACCGAGACCGACCTCTTCGGCGAGCAAACGATACTCTGTGGCGGTGTTACGGCTCTCCTCAAAGCTACCTTCGAGACGCTGGTGGAGGCTGGCTATCAGCCTGAGCTGGCTTACTTCGAGTGCCTCCACGAACTCAAGCTCATTGTCGACCTTATCTACAAAGGCGGCATCAGCCTTATGCGTGACTCGGTTAGCCATACCGCTCGGTACGGTGATATAACCAGAGGGCCAAGGGTAATTGATGAAGGGGTGAGAGAGAATTTATGGGAGATCCTGGGCGAGATTCAGGACGGCACCTTCGCCCGGGAGTGGATTCTGGAGAACCAGGCTGGTATGCCGGTATTCAACGCGCTCACGCGCAAGGACAGAGAGCATCCTATTGAGATAGTCGGCGCCGAGCTGCGGAAGATGATGCCGTGGCTTGCCAAGTAGAGAGATACACTACCGATAATTTAATAATGCACTAGGTAATGGGGGAGCGAGATGGACAAAGTAATTATCTTTGACACCACACTGCGCGATGGTGAACAGGCAGCCGGCGGCAGCCTGAACCTTAAGGAGAAGCTGGAAATCGCCAGGCAGCTTGAGAAGCTCGGTGTGGATGTCATCGAAGCTGGCTTCCCCATCAGTTCACCGGGCGATTTTGAGTCGGTGAAGTTCATCGCTCAGGAGGTGCGTGGAAGTATCATATGCGGCCTGGCACGGGCGAATCCGAATGACGTTGACCGTGCCTGGGAAGCAATTAAGGGTGCTGCCCATCCTCGTATTCACGTATTCGTATCTTCATCGGATATCCACCTCATGCACGTGCTGAAAAAGGACCGCGATGAAATTCTGCAGCTAACGCGCGATATGGTGGCCCGGGCGAAGAGTTACACCGACGACATTGAGTTCTCGCCGATGGACGCCAGCCGGACCGAGCCGGCCTATCTGTACCAGATACTTCAGGTGGCCATCGAGGCTGGCGCCAATACGCTCAATATCACTGATACCATGGGCTATTCCATTCCGGAAGAGTTCGGCAAGCTCATCGATGGCATCTTCCACAACGTTCCGGGTATCGATAAGACAATTATCAGCGTTCACTGCCACGATGACCTTGGTCTGTCGGTGGCAAATAGCCTGGAGGCCGTCAGGCGCGGGGCCAGGCAGGTGGAGTGCACTATCAACGGCATCGGGGAGCGGGCGGGTAATGCGTCGCTTGAGGAAATCGTGATGGCCATCAAGACCCGCAGTGACCTATTCAACCTCGGCACCGGTATTGATACCAGGCAAATCTATAAAACCAGCCGGATGGTCAGCGAGCTGACCGGTTTTTCCGTGCAGCCGAATAAAGCCATCGTTGGCGCCAATGCCTTCCGGCATGAGTCGGGGATACACCAGGACGGGGTTATCAAGATGCCCATCACCTTTGAAATTATCGACCCCAAAACCGTAGGCATACCAGCGAGCAGCCTGGTGCTGGGCAAGTTAAGCGGTCGTCATGCCCTGCGTGAGAGGCTGGCTGAACTGGGTTACAGTCTGGAAGATGAAGACTTCAGTCGCGTCTTTCGCGCCTTCAAAGAGCTGGCGGATAAAAAGAAAGAAGTAACCGACCGGGATGTCGAATCGCTGGTTGCCGAGGAGCAGCGCACGGTTTCAGAGCTCTATCACCTTGATCGAATTCAGATATCCTGCGGCGACCGTGGCATTCCAACGGCATCGGTGGTGCTAATCGGCTCTGGGGGAGAAGCGTTATCTGATGCTGCACTGGGCAGCGGGCCGGTTGATGCTGCTTTTAAGGCAATCGATAAAATAGTGAAAGTGCCCAACACACTCACCGAATTCAGTATCAAATCGATTACCGAGGGCATTGACGCCATCGGTGAGGTGCTGTGCCGGATTGAGAGTGATGGCGTTACCTACACCGGTCGGGGGGCAGACACAGATATCATGGTAGCGAGTGCCAAGGCGTACATGAATGCCCTCAATCGTTTGCTGGCCGGCAAGAAAAAAGCTGGGTAGGTGCTGAGATGCCTATCGAACTGGAAATGGTGCTGCGTCTCCTGCTGGCCGCTGCTCTGGGAGCGATTATTGGGTACCAGCGGGAAAGGGCGGGAAAACAGGCGGGGCTGAGAACACATATTCTCATCTCGGTCGGTGCCGCTCTTATCTCCCTACTTTCCATTTATGGTTTTGGTGCTGCCAGTGACCCGGCCAGGGTGGCTGCTGGCGTGGTGGTCGGCGTTGGTTTTCTGGGAGCTGGCGTTATCCTGCACCGTCAGGGAGGCATTGTTGCCGGCCTGACCACGGCGGCTACAATCTGGGTGGTAGCCGGGATAGGCCTTGCCGCTGGCACCGGTTTGTATATTGTTGCGGCGGTAGCTACGGCTCTTGTTCTCGGCGTACTGATAATGCCTCGCTGGATAGGATAAACTTCATTAGGAACACACAAAAATGGCTGAAGGAAGGGAATAAGGGAATAGAGATGAATCTGGCTGAGAAGATACTGGCGGCGCATACGGACCGGAAGAAGGTGAGTCCTGGAGAATTCGTCAATGCCAAGGTAGATGTGATTCTCGGCAATGATATAACGGCACCGATTGCTATCAAGGAATTCCAGAAAATCGGCGTGAGCCGTGTCTTCGACCCGAAGAAAGTCGTGATGGTGCTCGACCACTTCATGCCCACCCGGGACATCGCCTCCGCTGAAATCGCCAAGATGATGCGCGAGTTTTGCGGCGAACAGAAGGCGGTGTTCTTTGAAATCGGTAAGGCGGGAATTGAGCATGTTCTGCTGCCAGAGCAGGGCATTGTGCTTCCCGGTCAGGTGGTCATAGGCGGCGATTCACATACCTGCACCTACGGGGCGGTGGGTGCCTTTGCCACCGGCGTGGGCTCAACCGATATGGCCGCGGCCATGGCGACCGGTGACCTGTGGATGAAAGTCCCCCAGACTATTAAATTTATCTACCATGGTAATCTGGGAAAATGGGTGTCGGGGAAGGACCTCATCCTCCACACCATCGGTGACATTGGTGTTGACGGTGCACTCTATTCGGCGATGGAGTTCACGGGAGAGGCAATCGATGCTCTGCCCATAGACGGGCGGTTCACCATGGCCAATATGGCCATTGAAGCCGGGGGCAAGGCGGGACTTTTCCGGGTGGACAATAAAACACAACTTTACATAAAATCCAGGGCACAGGGTCCATATAACGTGTATGAGCCTGACCCCGATGCTGAATATGCCAAGGTCATTGAGTATGACGTCACGGGGCTGGAACCGCAGGTGGCATTTCCTCATTCGCCGGCCAATGCCAGGCCGGTCACTCAGGCGGGGGACATAAAAATCGACCAGGCAATTATCGGCAGCTGCACCAATGGCAGAATTGATGATTTAAGGGTTGCCGCTCAGATATTGAAAGGGAAGAAGGTGCATCCCAGCGTACGATGCATAGTTATTCCAGGGTCCCAGCAGGTATATGCTGAAGCTTTAAACGAAGGGCTTATTGCGGTATTTATTGAAGCCGATGCTGCGGTAAGCACGCCTACCTGTGGCCCGTGCTTCGGTGGGCACACCGGCGTGCTGGCGGGAGGCGAGCGATGTATATCCACCACCAACCGCAACTTCGTTGGCCGAATGGGGCATCCCAAATCGGAGGTATATCTCGCCAATCCGGCGGTTGCCGCCGCCAGTGCCATAACTGGCAGAATCAGCCATCCGGATGAGGTTGTTAAATGAAACGGGCCATGCGGAAAAAAGAGAAGGAAATCACCGACGCCGCTGAGCTTGAGCAGATTATAAAGCAGGCAAGAGTATGCCGGCTCGGTTTCGTAGATGGTAATGAACCCTATGTGGTGCCGGTCTACTTTGGCTACGAAGATAACGCCTTTTATTTTCACTGCGCGCCGGAAGGCCGCAAAATCGACCTTATCAAAAAGAACAACCAGATCTGCGTGGAAGTAGAGGCTGATGTTCAGGTTATCAATGCCGAGAAACCCTGCGGCTGGTCAACGAAGTACCGGAGCGTTATCGGCGTGGGCCGGGCGCATATTCTGGAAAATGAGGAAGACAAAATCCGTGGTTTGACGGCGCTTATGCGGCAGTTCGGGGATAAGGAGCCGGACATTGAATTTGAGAAGGCCGACCGCGCCGCGGTGGTGAGAATCGATATTGAACATATCGCCGGCAAGAAATCGGGGTACTGAGAAATACGAGCGATGGTCAAGATGCGGAAAAGCTGGCGTGAGAAACTGCGTGACAGCAAAGACCTGCCCAGAGTGGTGGAAATTAACGATAAGATGAGCAAGCGGTGGGGAACGGGGACATGTGTCATCCCTGCCCCAATCGAAGTCGATGAAATCATGAGAAGTGTGCCGAAAGGCAGGCTGATCACGATTAACCAGATTCGTGAGTCCCTGGCTCGAAAACACGGTGCCAGCATCGGTTGTCCCATTACCACAGGTATTTTCTGCAATATCGCCGCCCGTGCCGCCGAGGAAGATGCCAGCGAAGGCGGGAAAAAGATTACCCCCTACTGGCGGACGCTGAAATCCAAGGGAGAGCTGAACGAGAAGTACCCGGGTGGGGTGGAGGCGCAGATTGTCCATCTTCAGTCCGAGGGTCATACCGTTGAGCCGGGCAGGGGGAAGAAGCCGCCGGTGATAAAGGACTTTGAGAAGGCGCTAGTGGAGATTTAGAATTGACACTTTGCTTATGACTAAGAAGGAATATCATGCTGAACTCAATTATGAGAAGTTCTATTACGGGGCACTAGCATGGAAATAAAAGATATTAAACTGTCTGAAATTCGCATATCTGAACTGAATACGAGGAAAGACTTGGAGTCAGGAACAGAAGATAGCAGTTTATCTGACCTAGCAAATAGCATAAAAGAAAAAGGATTGCTGAATCCAATAACTGTTAAAAGAAACGAATCTGACACTTACGACTTAATTGTTGGACAGCGGCGCTTTCTTGCTTGTCAAAATCTAGGGTGGCAATCTATTCCAGCAATCATTAGAGATATTGCAGATGATACAGATGGTACCATAATCTCTCTAATAGAAAATGTACACAGGGCAGATATGAACCCTATAGATAAAGCAAGAGCTTATGAAAAGATTTATGAGGAATATAAGGACTACAGTAAGATAGCAAATGAAACAGGTGTGTCAGTAGCAACTATTAAAAGATACCTAAAAATTCTTGACCTTGCCCCATCTATTCAAGAAAGACTCTCAACAGCAGATGGCCCAGCAGGTATAGCAACTTTATCTAAAATAGCCGAGACTTTTCCAGTAGAACAGCAGGAAGAGGTTCTCAATAAAATTGGGGGCTTTAAACAGCAAATACAATTGGAAATGATTAAGAGGAGTGGCGGTAATTTAAGTGAACTAGAGGTTCTAAAAGGCCAAGCATTGGAAGGGGCTTTGGATGTGCGTTTATGTAGAGGTCTTGAAAAGTGTACCTTTATTCCGCCTGAGCTACGAGGATTAGTGAAAAGTGCAGTGGAGAAGTTTAAGAAGGATGGCAGCACTCAAGAGTTGGAGATATAGCAGAGAATCAAAATGGTGAGGAGGCTTCCTGATGCTAAAAGGTAAAGTTTACAAGTACGGCGCCGATGTGAATACCGATGTCATAATTCCGGCGCGTTATCTCAATATCTATGACCCGGTGGAGCTGGCCAAGCACTGCATGGAAGATATTGATGAGGATTTTCTAAAAAGGGTGGAGCCGGGCGACATCATCATGGCGACCACCAACTTTGGCTGCGGCTCTTCGCGGGAGCATGCCCCTATGGCGATAAAGGCAGCCGGCATTTCCTGCGTTATCGCCAAGAACTTCGCCCGCATCTTCTTTCGCAATGCCATCAATATCGGCCTGCCTTTACTCGAGTGTGAGGAGGCGGTGGACAACACCGAATCGGGCGATGTCCTGGAAGTAGACCTCTCTAAGGGGGAGATAAAAAACATAACCAAAAAACTGACCTTTACCGCCAATCCCTATCCCGACTTCATGGCCGAGATTATATCCTCGGGCGGACTGATTGAATATACCAAAAAACGTTTGACGAGCAGGAGGGTTTAGCATGAAATTTAATATTGTGGTATTACCCGGCGACGGCATTGGCCCGGAAATAACCGAGGCCGCGGTCAATGTACTTCAGGTGGCGGGTAAGAAGTTCGGTCACACGTTTGAACTGTACAACGGCCTTATCGGTGGGGTGGCGATTGATGCCACCGGTGTACCGCTGCCGCCGGATGTGTTGAAAATGAGCCGGAAAAGCGATGCCGTATTGATGGGAGCGGTCGGTGACCCCAGGTTTGATGTTCCAGACGCCAAGGCTCGTCCCGAAGATGGTATGCTGGCGCTGCGCAGGAAGCTGGGGCTCTTCGCCAATCTGCGTCCGGTCAGGAATCTTCCAATGCTCGTCAATGCCACCAACCTGAAACCCGAGGTGGTTGAGGGAGTTGATTTCATCTTTGTCCGTGAACTTACCGGCGGACTATACTTCGGCCGACCGAAAAAACGCTGGCAGACGCCAAAAGGCTGGCGGGCAGTGGACACCATGACCTATTCGGAACAGGAGATTGAGCGTATTGTTCGGGTCGGTTTTGAGCTTGCCCGCGGCAGAAAGAAAAAGCTGGTCTCGGTTGACAAGGCCAATGTGCTGGAATGTTCACGGCTGTGGCGACAGGTGGCGACGGGTCTTTCGGCAAAATACCCCGATGTGGAACTGGAGCACATGCTGGTGGACGCTGCCTCCATGCGCCTGATACAGAACCCGAAGCATTTTGACGTCATCGTCTCCGAGAACACGTTTGGCGATATTCTGACCGATGAAGCATCGATGCTGGCGGGCTCAATGGGGATGCTGCCTTCAGCCAGCCTGGCCGGCGTGCCCCAGGAGGGTGTCAGAACCCTTGGCCTTTATGAACCGATTCACGGCAGCGCCCCCCGTCGTGCCGGCCTGAACATGGCCAACCCCATCGCCACCATACTCAGCATGGCGATGATGCTTCGTTACTCCTGTGGATTGGACAGAGAAGCACAGGTGGTCGAGAAGGCTGTCATCGACGTATTGAATGATGGCTATCGCACCTACGACATCATGGACGAAGGCATGACGCAGGTCGGTACCAAAGAGATGGGCGAATTAATCGCCGGGAAAGTGTGATAAGAAGCTGCCTCATTTCTTCTGCATGAGCTCGATGGAGAAACCGCCAACAGCGTCGGTGCCGTAGTAAGCCCATTTCACCGTCGGGGTTTCGGCGCTCTGGGTAATCTTAAACCCTTTCTCGGCCATTTTGGCCGTTTCCTGCTCAATATCGTCGACGAAAAAGCCGATATGCTGGATGCCCTCTCCTTTTTCCTTCAGGAATTCCTTGACCGGCGTATCGCCCTCCAGCGGCTGTATCAGCTCGAAAGTCAGGTCGCCCACACCGCCCTCGGCGTGCCTTAAGTCGAGTTCCCATTCCGCCGGTTTGCCCTGCAAGGTTTTATCCGCCAGCGCTACTTTACCCTGCGGTCCGAGCAGGGGAGGGAATGGCCCTATTCCCAGCGCTTCGTAAAACTTGATTGCCTTTTCCATGTCCCCGACCACCACCGAGACGTGATGGAATTTCCAGTTCTGATGCATGATACGTACCTCCTTTGTAAATGTCAGCTATCTTATTATATAAGGCTGGTTCATCTGCGTGCGCTTATGCTTTATGCTTTACTGGGCATTTAGTATAATACTTAAAAAGGGAAACCTTTGGCAAGTTGAGTTCACTGTAATCGAAGCGGGGGAAACAAATATGGGAGAGGAAATAAAGAGCGCGCTGGAAATAGCCATGGAGAAGGTGGAGAAACTGGGGGAGGTAACGGAAGAGGAACGTATGAAGTGGAAATACGTTCCGGAAGGGGAGAAACTGGCCGCGCGGCACTTAAAACAAAACCTGAATTTACTATCCGAGCTGGGCAAGTTCGAGGAAAAGGCGAAAGGGTACGTTATCGGAGGGGCTCAGGACGTGCTGGTACGGAACGTAGAGCTGCCCAGAAACGATTATTTGCGCAAGAAGAACAAGCGGGTGATGGAAGGGATAAAGCTACTGAAGAATGACAAGGTGAGCGCGGAGAACGTTTTCAGCAAGATGAGGCGTGTTTTTGACCACTATGCGGAGCAGGGCGAACAGCAGCGAAAACAGGCGTATGAGTCGTTGAAGGTTGATGTTGAAGCGAGGATACAGCAGGCGGTTAAGCAGCAGATGGGTTCGCTGGCCAATGTCAGAATCGACGTGGAAAGCCAGCCTCAGTTCCAGGAGGAATGGCGCCATATGCTGGCACAGCTGGACATGCAATATACAAAACTGCTTGATGAATACAAACAGGAGCTGTCGGCAATACCGTAGAGGAATCAGATGACTGCTAACGATGACCGAATTGAATATGCCGTCTGGCGCACCGAGGTGATACGGCTACCGAAACAGAAACTGGCTACTTTCGGCACGACCAATATCCACTACTACCTGCTTACCGAGCCGGCATACGCAGAGCTGACCAGGGAGGTTAATGAGACGGTGGTACGGGAAGGGAGGGTTATTGCGGAAAGGCCGAAGATAGTCACCCCGTACTATCTCTCCCATCTGGAAGGGTTCAGCCATGAAGCTCGCCGTTACCTTGATGCGCTCATCAAGACCTATGGTTCCGATGCCCCGGGCCTCTTTTACACCTACCGAAATGAGCCCAAGGAGCTTAACATTGTCTCGGGGCACTGGCGGACCGTGGTCGACAGGCTTAATGCTGAGATTGATAAGCATGGTGACCCCCTGGCGGCAATCATAAAGGGTGAAGACGAGCTCTGGGATGTGTCATTGCTCAAATTCATCTATGAAGTGGCCAGAGGTTCATTACCGCACCATATCGCACAGATGGGGGCGAGAGGGCTGCTGGACATGGATGCCAGTGGCGTACCCATGGATGCTAGGGTGAGAATCGAGGAGATGTTCCGTCGGGTGATGAAGGGCGAATTCGACCCGGATGAACTGAAGAAGGAGCTCGACCTCTGGAACCTCTTTGCCGAGTACCAGGATAGATTTTTTGCCATCTTCAGAAAGAAGTAGCTGGAAATATGCAGCCGAAAGGACTTGCGGGATGAATATTGCCTTTATTGAAGCACGCGACCTCTCCGAAGCCTGGTTCCAGTGTGTCTGTAAAACGCTGACCGACGGTTTCGAGTATAAAATCGAGCGGGGAAGCTATGCCGGTCAGAACCGGAAGGAGCTTGACTTCGTCGTCGTTAAGATTCAATATCCTGGGACAAGGCCGCTGGTACCCGATGTGCCGCAGGGGGTGCCGCCGCCAAGCACGATGGATTATATAGAGGAATACCTGCCATACCTGATGGCGGCACACCGGAGAGAGGGAGAGCAGTATACCTACGGCCAGTACCTGGAAAAACAGATCGCCGAGGTAATCAAGATGTACCAGGAAGATGGCTATAACACCAATCAGGCCTTTATGGCGGTGGGTGATGCCCAGTCCATCTTTCTTTCCGACCCTCCCTGCCTGAGGGCCATAGACACCCGAATCAGGCATAACAAACTCAACTTCGTGGTCTACTTCCGTTCCTGGGACCTCTGGGCCGGTTTTCCTTCAAACCTGGCGGCAATTCAGCTGCTGAAGGAATATATGGCCAGTGAGGTAGGGGTTGAGGACGGGGAGATAATCGCCATGAGCAAGGGCCTGCACCTCTACGAGTATTCGTGGGAACTGGCTAAAATTGCGGTGAGAATGGATTGAAGATAGAGCTCACAGTAATGGCAGTTTTAATCTCATTTTGTTTACTCGGCGCCGGGTGTGCTGGCACGAAGGATTTTAGCAAACGGTTAAACCAGATTGTCAGGCCTTATCGTTTCCACATCGCGCAGTGGGAGGCCAGTACCTTTGCTGAGGGGGTCAGGGGGGCAATTGGTGGCCGGGACAAGGCAACTGGCGATGAAATGGAACAGGTAAAGGATTACTTTGATACGGTAGAGCGGATTAAAACCGTGACATCTGAGATAGAGGCGATAAAAGCGGGCAACAAGACGGGCGACCTGGCTTCTCTTGAAGCTGAACTGAGTGAATTGCGGCAGAAAAGGGATTCTCTGGTGAATGCTGCGGAAAAGGTCATTGCCGGGCAGATAAAGGAGATACTTACTCGGCAGGATATCTATCATCCAATTGATAAGTACGTAAAGTTTAAAGTAAATTTCCCGCCCTTGAACTTCAAACTGGAGAGACCGCCTCATTTGCTGGTCATCTCTCCCCGGGACAGAATTGAAACCATGCGGGAGATTGTGCTCCGACAGGAAGTTGGGGTGGCAGAAATACAGCAAATTGAAGGAGAAGTTGATAAACTGGGCGTGTCTTCAATCGTGGTAGGACTCGGTGGTTTTGGCGGGACTTACCCGGCATTTGTGACCAACGAGGCAAGTCTGCGATTTACCGTTGACGCGGCGGCAGAGGAGTGGCTGCATCAGTACCTGTTCTTCAAACCCATGGGGTTTCGTTACGCGCTGGACGTGCTGGGTTTAAAACGCGACTATGAAATTGCCACCCTGAATGAAACCGTGGCCAGTATGATTGGCAAAGAGATCGGTGATATGGTTGCGGAGAGTTACTATCCAGATTTGAAAAGCACGGACAGCGAGCAGAGTAAAAAGTCGGAGTTTGATTTCGATCGTGAGATGCGCGAGATACGAAGGGTGGTGGATGGCTATCTGGCGCGGGGTGAAATCGAGCAAGCTGAGGCATTTATGGAGGAGAAGCGACAGTACCTCGCGTCAAAGGGATACCAGATAAGGAAGCTGAACCAGGCTTACTTTGCCTTTTATGGTGCCTATGCCGACCGGCCGACCTCCATAAGTCCCATCGGGGATGAGTTGAAGAGGCTGAGAGAACAGAGTGACTCACTAAAGGAATTCCTGGAAACGGTGTCATCTATGACGAGCCGCAAGGACCTGCTGGAAAGACTGAAATAAAACATTTATGGTATACTGGTGAAGCTCGTATTTTGGTGTCACTTAAGTATACGGGAATCATTGCTGTGGAAACATTTTTCTTAAGCCAATACAAAAGTCCGCTTGGAAAGTATATCATCGGCAGTTCTACTAGCGGCGCTGTCTGCGTCAAAACTGAATCACATATGACATCAATGGCGGCGCGGTGGCGTAAAAGAGGCATCGAAGTCAAAGACGCTAAAGGTCATAATGATGGAATAATCGCTGAGCTCAATGCCTTCTTCACCGGTGATTTGCATCAGTTCAGCGTTCCCGTCGACCTTCGTGGCACGGAGTTCCAACGTCAAGTCTGGAATTTACTCTTGAATATACCTTATGGAGAGACCAGGTCATACGGCCAAATAGCCGGAGCACTGGGACGCCCCGAGGCCAGTCGTGCTGTTGGACAGGCCATTGGCACCAATCCGGTGGCGATTATCGTGCCCTGCCATCGCGTTATCGGGGTCAACGGCGGATTGGTGGGCTATGGCGGTGGACTGCACCGGAAGCAGGCGCTTCTCGAACTGGAAGCCCAACACCTCGGTAAACACTGACTTCTCCTCGCAGAGTGATATGGAACGAGCCACTATTTCTCTGCAGCCCAGGCCACCCTATTCTTTCGCTCTCACTGCTGCCTATGCCACCTTCTTTCGGGGTCGTTACGGTGGGGACGTCTTTGAAGATGGAGTCTATCAGCGATTGCTGGGCCTGGGGGAATGGCTTTGTCTGGCCAGTGTTCGAGCTTCAGGCACAGTGGATTCGCCACTACTGGAGGTAGAACTCCTCGACCCAACTCTTGACGGTGCTATGATAGCCAGAGCACGTGAGCGAATAGGTTGGATACTGGGTATTGACCGGGATATAAAACCATTCTACCGGATGGCAATGAATGACCGGGCGCTGGCGCCGCTTGTTCGGGGGCTGTGGGGCCTTCATATTCCCCATGCGGCATCGGTTTATGAGGCGCTCATTCAGGCAATTCTGGGACAGCAAATCAGTGCCCATGTGGCGCGCAAGCTGCGCACAGACCTCATCGAAATTTATGGTCCAACCCTGGAAGTAGCGGGCACCGTTTACCATAGTTTCCCTCGACCTGATGCTCTGGTGAGCGCCGGGATAGATGGGCTGCGCGCTCTGGGGTTCAGCGCCAGGAAGTCAGAATACATTATTGATATTTCCTCCGGAGTTGTCACCGGGGAACTTGACCTAGAAGGCCTGCACGCGTTTTCTGACGAAGACGTAATCCGAATGCTGACCGGCCTTCGTGGCGTTGGCTTGTGGACGGCGCAGTGGCTGCTTATCCGTGCCCTGGGGCGTGATGATGGCTTCCCCCACGATGACCTGGCTCTCTGCCGCGTCCTCGGGCAGTTACTGAATAAAGGTGAGCCATTGAAGCCGGAAGAGGCTCTGGAGTATTCATCACGCTGGTCGCCCTATCGCAGCTATGTTACTGCTTACCTGTTCGCTGCCATGCGGTCAGGGTATGCTTTCCCGTCGGTGTAGCTTGAAGGTGAGTATACGAATTAAAAACTGGGGAAAGTTATCTCCTCGCCGGTAATGAACTCAAGCAGTGCCGGGCGGTTCTCCTCTTGATTGGCACGGATGGCACGCTGGATGGCCGGTGCGACATCGGCAGGCTTTTCCACCCTTTCGCCATAACCGCCCATGGCACGTCCCATATCAGCATAGTTGCCGCCGAGGTCCCGGCTCTGGTAGCGTTCGTGTGAGATGGGCATGTGATCTGTCTCAATCGCCATAGTAGAGTTGTTCAGCACGATGGTGATAATCGGAATACTACTCCGCGCCGCAGTTTCAAAATCGAGTCCCACCATACCGAAGGCAGCATCGCCCATGAAGTTGATGGCCACTTTATCAGGTTTGGCCAACTTGGCACCCATGGCAAGTCCAAGACCAGTGCCCAGTCCGTGTGATTTACCCCAGCCGAGATAACTGCGGGGAGCAGTCGCTGTATAAAATGGCACCAACTGGTCGCGCGGACTCCCGGCGTCGTGGGTAACGATGGCATCCTTCGGGTCGATGGTGTGCATGAGTTCCCATATGACCCGGTAGGGATTGATTGGCACCTCGTCTGAGGTGAGTTTGCCAAGCCATTCTTTCATCCAGTCATCTTTTATCTTCTTTATTTCGTGAGCGACATTGCCATCACCTTTGCGCCCTTGTTTGCCAAGTCGCTCTTTTATTACCTCAATGAACTGCTGTAGCACCAGTTTGGCGTCGCCGATGATGGGGTAGTCCGTATAATAATATTTGTTAATGTCTCCAGCATCGGCGATGGCTTGAATAATTACCTTTCCCGAAGGTATTTTCGTAGACATAGTATGAGTGGAAAAACTGCAACCAACGCCGAAGATTACATCAGCCTTATCAAGAAAATGATGCACCGGTTTGGTCATAACACGGGCACCTGTCCCCAGGGAGAGGGGATGGTTTTCCGGGAAGGCACTCTTGCCCAACAGGGTGGTCATCACTGGCGCCTGCAGTAGCTCGGCCAGCTCTACCAGCTCATTCCATGCTTCAGCGTAGAGCACCCCCTGACCGGCATGGATAACCGGACAGCGTGCATCCACCAGTACTTGGGCAACTTTATCTATATCATTTGGATCACCAGCAGCCCGTGAGGACTTTACCGGGTGATAATCAAAGGGCTCTATTTCTTGATTGGCAACATCGGCAGGTATTTCCAGCATTACCGGACCTAGCTTGCCGGTGCGCAGTTGAGAGATGGCACGTCGCATGACTTCAGGTATTCGTTCCGCTATGTTAACCTGCTCTATCCACTTGGTTATAGCCTCATAACTACGGATGGAACTGAAATAAGGCTTTATCCAGGCCCGCTCCCGGTGATGACCCAAGGGGAGGATAAGCACCGGTACTGAATCGGAATAAGCCGTGGCCACTCCTGAAAAGGCGTTCTCTGTTCCAGGGCCGTACTGCATGGCAAAGACGCCGAGACGTTTCCCATTCGTAACGCGACTGTAACCGTCAGCGATGCCCACGCCAACACGCTCCTGTCGGCAAACGACAGGTCGCAGCCCGGCTTTAGCCGAAGAATCTATGATGCCTGTGGTTGGGAAGCAACTGAGAAACTCAGCTCCCTCAAGTTTGAGAATCTCCGCGATGGCATCACTAACTTTCACGATAAAACACCTCCAGATTTATATTCTATCGATTTTACCACAAGTGAATTAGAGATTGCATTTGCAGCCACACACAGTCGTTGGGTCGAATCCTACCCCGGCTACTAAAATGATGAATTACCGCCGCCGATACTGGCGGTTATTGCTGGGGAGCAGGCTGGACCACATTGGTGGCATTTCCCTGAAGAAAGTGAATTACATTGTCAACCGCCATGGCCAAGCCAGCCAGTGTGGCTTCCGGGACCATAGCCGCGGTGTGCGGTGACAGGACCGCATTATCCAGGTTACGCAGTGGGTGGTCCGGTGGCAGGGGTTCCTGCGCGAAAACATCCAGGCCGGCACCGGCAATCACACCGTTTGTCAGCGCCTCTACCAGGTCCTGTTCATTGACTATGGAACCACGTGCCGTGTTAATCAATATTGCTGCTGGTTTCATCAGCATCAGTTCGCGTTTGCTGATAAGATTATTGGTCTGCGGCGAGCCCAGTACATGAATTGATACTACATCCGACTGACGCATCAACTCGTCAAGGGCAACAAACTCAACATCGTGCTGTGCAGACCGTTCTGGTGAAGGGTTAAAGGTCCAGGCAATAACCTTCATACCGATGGACTTCCCCAGTTGTATCATCCGTTGTCCAATACTTCCGGTACCAATCACTCCCAGTGTCTTGCCGGAAAGCTGCAAAGCATAGCCGCGTGCCCATCCACCGGCTCGAAGGGTACGGTCATTCTGAGCTATTTTGCGACCTACAGCTAACATTAACGCTAATGACATCTCACTGACTGCCACGGCTGAGTAACCCGGTGTATTGGTAACGGTTATCTTGAAGTCCGATGCTGCGCGTATATCTACGTTATCGAACCCAACCCCATATATGGATATTAACTTTAACTTCGGGCAATTCTTCATTACATCTCGACTGAAGACGCTGGTTGCGCGGATATTAACTACAATATCGGCATCGGCAATTCGATTTAACAATTCTTCATCGCTTAAGGCCCGCGAGTCATAGATACACACTTCACCCAGCTGTTTGAGGCGGTTTTCTTCGGCTGTCCCGGCAAATACTGGCGGCTCATCATCAGGCACAACGATTTTTATCAAAGGAAAACCTCCTGTTCAATATATCGAAATTAAAGCTGCTACAATAGCTTCAACCTCTTAGGCTGGTAGCGTGGGCCGGATTTGAACCAGCTTAGCTGGTGCCATTGAGGCCCGGCCAGCCCCGTTTCCCGCCATGGCGCGACCGGTGACTGTTTTCCCTTAATCCCTATCTGGAGAGCCAACCGCCGTCCACATTCACAATGGCACCGTGCACGTAACCACTGGCTGCTGACGCCAAAAAGACGACCACTCCCTTTAGGTCATCCGGTTCTCCCCAGCACCCCGCGGGTATCCGGTCGAGGATTGCCTTGCTGCGCACGGGGTCCTTGTGAAGTGCTTCTCCCATCCTGGTTACCATGTAACCCGGAGCAATGGCATTTACGTTGACACCATGCGCTGCCCACTCATTAGCCAGCGCCTTGGTTAGCTGACCAATACCACCTTTGCTGGCGGCATAGCTGGGAACCAGAATTCCTCCCTGGAAAGTCAATGCTGATGCTGTAAAGATTACTTTGCCAGAGCCTCTGGCTACCATGTCCTTGCCTATCTCGCGGGTCAGGACGAAGTGGGAGTTAAGGTTAACCTCCATAACTTTGTCCCAGTATTCGTCAGGGTGCTCGACTGCCGGCTTGCGCATGATGGTGCCGGCATTGTTTACCAGGATGTCGATAACACTGTTTTCCGACTTTACCCGCGCAATAAAGTCATACAGGGCCTTGCGGTCTGAGAAGTCGCACCGATAGCCCTTAAAATTTTTCCCCAGAGCTCTTATCTCCTGCTCTAAATCGCTACCGGACTCTTCCAGGGTGGCACTTACGCCAATGATATCGGCTCCAGCCTCAGCTAACCCTAATGTCATGGCTCTGCCAAGGCCATGCTTGCAGCCCGTGACCAGTGCGACCTTCCCATCCAGTTTAAATTGCTCTAGAATGCTCATTTCTACTCCTCCCTTTTTTATCAACTTTTGTCTTCAGGTCTGGTAATGGGCTTAAATAACGGCTATGGCGTTTATTTCTACCAGCATTTCTTTAAAAATGAAGTCTGTGCCTACGAGAGTACTTGCCGGCGGTCTTTCTTTAAAGTATTTGGCACGGATTTCGGCATGTTTATCACGTTGGCTCGCGTCCCGGAGGAAAACGGTAACCTGGACAACGTCATCCAATGTTGCTCCGGCATTAGCCAGTATGGTTTTCATTTTCTCCAAAGCTACTCTCGTCTGGTCCTCAAGGTCACCTTCATTCAATACCCGCCCTTCGGAATCTTTTCTAAGTCCATTTTGCCCGGCAACATATATTTGCTTTGTTATGTTGCTGACGACTACTCCCGGAACATAGTAAAGATGCTTCTTCATTAATTCGTCTTTGTGTTCTTCCGGAAATACATCCCAACCGATTTGTTCTCTCTTTGCCACTTACCAAGGACCTCCTTTATATATTAATGAGTAATTACGATTTTACTTGGTTATATTTATTTGTCAAATCCCTCTCTATTTTAGATTCGATGTCATTCAGGGCCTGCGTCTTTAGAGTATATGCTAGCTGCAGTGAATATGACAGAAAGCAAAGAAAAGCATGGAGGAGGGGCATGTTTCCTGCTCCTCCATGCTTGTTCTACGGATGGGTTCCTTGGTGTCCTGGTAATAGATGATATGAGCAGACCGGAGTTTCTCCGGATATTGCCCCGAGGTTTTAGATTATCCCCCCTTCTTTAAGCTGCTTTATATCCGCATCAGAATAGCCTAATCCCTTTAGCACTTCATTGTTGTGTTCACCCAGTTCGGGTGCGATTCCGGCTTTGGCCGGGGTCTTATGGAACTTCCAGGGGAAACCGACCTCTTTTATTTTTCCAACCCTGGGGTGGTCAACCTCGATTATATATTGATTGGCGATGACATCAGGGTCGACCGCGGCTTCACCCACATCGTTAATCGGAGCGCTTATGACATCGGCTCCACGAAGTAACTTCAGCCAGTGCTCCCTAGTATCAGTAGCAAACAGTCGATCCATAGTATCTGTGAAGGCCTTCTTGGTCTCCGCAGAAGCCGCGATATCTCCTAACCTGGCACAACCGATTCTGTCCAGCTCCTTGTCAAAACCGGTAGCCTCCAGGCCTTTCCGCCAGCGCTCTTCACCAAGCACCTGAATTATAAAGGGCTTGCCATTCTTGTCAGTGAAGGTACAAGTCATGTTCGGTGCCTGGCCAGTGAAGAAACGCATTCGACTACGTGGCATCTGTTCACCAGTCATGAGAACTCGTGACATAGAAAAGCCCATCAGGCGAATCTGGCTACCAAGCAATGAAGTCTCAATCAACTGCCCCTCACCGGTCTTCAGCTTGTGGTACAGGCCCACCATTACCGCTTGAAAATTATGAAAGGCTGCGGTTTCGTCCCCCACAGCGATCTGCCCGGTCGTCACGCGGTTGCCTTCCTCGCCATAACTAAAGCAAATGCCGCCCATCGCCTGGGCTATGCCGTCAGTTCCCGGTAACTTGGCATTGGGCCCGTCTGGACCGTAGGCTGAGGCGCTGAGGTAAACGATACCGGGGTTTATCTTAACCAGGTCCTCGTAGCCACAGCCGAGACGCTCGGCTACGCCGGGACGGAAGTTTTGGGCGAAGACATCGGCATCCTTCACCAGCTTATAGAGTATCTCTCTGGCCTTCTCTGTCTTAAGGTCCAGTGTTATACACTTGAAGCCGCGGTTGTTCGTCTCAAAGTAGGGGCTGATTGGGAACTTGGGTGTCACTCCAAGCTGTCTACCCAGTTCACCTTCCGGTGGTTCTATCTTAATTACCTCGGCCCCCAGGTCGGCCATCATGCTAAACGCGACTGGTGTCTGCTGAAACATGATAACACATACACACTTTACTCCTTCTAATGGACGCGCCATATTGCTGTTACCTCCTTATGCAGTTTCTTCTCTTAATGGGCAAACAAATCTCCCATGCTCCACAAAAGACGCCTAATCTGGCATCTATTCTCCAGCGAAAAGTTTCCTGTAGTACTCCATTCTGCCTTGAAGCTGAGGTGCCAGAACAGTATTATCAGGAATGACATTAATCACAGAAGTCTTCCCTGAATTAAAAGCTCTCTCCAGTGCCGGCTTAAGATGCTGTGGCTCGGTAACTAGTTCACCGTGGCATCCCATCTCAGCGAATATTTTGTCATACCTGATATCGGGCAGTATCCCCCAGTCACAATTCTTCACGTCCTCAGGCAGAATCTCCTTTTGCGCTGTGGAGCCCATCCAGCTGCTGTTGTTGAGAAGCAAGTAACACGCCGGGATATTGTAGCGAGCCGCAGTCTCAATATCAAAGCCGGCAATACCCATACCGCCGTCGCCTAGGAGGTCGACGACCTGCTTCCCCGGTCTGGCCAGTTGAGCGCCCATGGCGATACCCACGCCGTGGCCAACACCGCTCCAGGTGGCGCCATCCAGTATCTGTCCGGCAAAGGAAGCCTTTATCTTGTCAGTGGCGAATCCGGCCATGCAAAAAGAGTCTAGAATAACAGTGGCATCTTTATCCAGGAAATCGAAAAGCTCAGCCGCCACGAAGTGAGGATTAATAGGCTTGTTATCGCGCACCTCATCTATAAGCGCTTTTCCCTTAGCTTCGTCTTCCTCTCTCACCTTGTTTACTATGCTCAACCACTCGCTTCTGTCCGGCTTACTTTTCATCATGTCTTTAGCGCAGTCTATCATCTGCCGCAAGACCGGCTTGGGACTGCCAAAAATTGATAACTCACTGGACAGTCTGGTTGTAAGTTCCTCAGGGTCTTCAGATACCTGGATATACCTGACATTCTCAACTGGAAAACGTGGTGGCATACCAAAGCCCTCAAGCATATTCATTTTTAAGCCGAAGATGGCGATCACATCCGCTTGCATCTGAATTGGTCTTCGGAAGCCGGCGCCGAAGGCTAAGGGGTGGTCCTCAGGCACAGCCCCCCTGCCCATTCTCCGGGTCAGTACCGGAATATCAAGCAGTTCAACGAATTCCCTGAGTTCCTCTGATGCATCAGACCAGTAAATACCATCGCCACCGATAATCACCGGTTTTTTTGCTTCAAGTAACATGCGCGTTGCTTTTTCTACCATTTGGGGGTCGCCCGCTGGTCGGGATGGAGTGGCACAGAGGCCATGTGGCAAGTAGCCTCGTAAGGAACCTTCCTCCCCGGCTACCAGTCCCTGGATGTTTATTGGGAATTCAAGACCCACCGGTCCACAGGGATAGGTTGTAGCATCCCGGATGGCCTTCTGCGTGAAGTAAGCTGCCATAGAAGGGTCAATTATCCGCCTGGTCCACTTGGTGAAATGACCGGATAACGGCTCGGCATATGCCTCTTGGAAAGGGCCCCAACCATCTTCTTCTGTGGCATGCTGCCCGAGAAGACAAATGACCGGGCTCCGGGCTAGATAGGCTTGGTACATAGCCGATATCATATTGCCAAAGCCAGGTCCAGCCGTACCTATGGCTACTCCAACTTTACCACTGGCTCTGGCCCATCCGTCAGCCATGTAGACACCTGACTGCTCATGCCGCATGTGATAGCACTTTATGCCGGCCCTGTCCAGGGCCACCTGAAGCTGCCAGACGTGTCCACCGTGAACACCGGCGTACCAGTCTACACCCTCCTCTTTTAAAATCTTTGCTACTGTGCCCACGACCTTAATCTCTGCCATTTTTACCTCCTTGATTATTTGCTGCCGTTGAATATCTTAAAAAACCCCATTACTGATGTCAAACTTAGGGGCTTTCAACCACTTCAACCAATGTGATATTTTGGGTTATTTTCACATTTTGGCACTAAAATATAATCTATTACGGAAATATTGTCAACAAATGTCTTGAAGTTAGTATAGAACACTTCGCCATTTTAATCCAAGCACCTTGTTGACCCTTTAGATAGATTGTTACCTGTGGATTGTACATGTCGCGCTCATATTGCTACAATTGGTTTTGATTATATTTTTTTTGAGGTGAAACGTGAAAGTTATCGGCTTCAGCTCCGGTGGCATCGGGCATGAGGGTAATACCGACCGCATGGTCGAGGCAATTATGGCCGGAAGCGGACACGAATATGAATTCGTTAAGCTCTCCGAGTTGAACTACTCAGGTTGCAAAGGATGCGTACCGCTCTGTGCCAAACCCCAGGTGTGTCTTTTTGAAGATGACCTCCTGCCATACTATCAGAAAATCAAGGAGGCTGATGCCGTTGTCATCGGCAGTCCGGTCTATTTCCGGAACATCAACGCCAATTGTTTCAGCTTCCTGGAACGCTTTTTCGGATATCGTCATGTCAATAGCGCCATCCAGAGTAAGCCTTTCGTCTTGGTCGTCTGTGGGCATGATAATATAGAAGCCGGCGTGGACTATCTTCAATGGTTCCTGCAACGTTTCGGCGTCAAGATACTGGACATCGTGCGCTACATTTCGCAGTCGCCTCCCTGTCTTAGCTGCGGGCGACATCAGGAGTGCCGCATCGGGGGGCTGTACCAGGTCAGAGGCGAGGCTGCCCACTCCCTGGTTATTGAGCCGGAGCTCTTCCGCAGATGGGAGGATGACCCAGCCACTAGGGAGGCAGTGACAGCTGCCGCCGGGAAACTAAGAGACCTCGGTGACAGCGATTGATTTGATATATTATCAATTTGCAATTTTATCTCTCGCGGTATAATATTCCTACCGATTCAAATGCAAGATTTTCGTCGAACAAATTTATTTTTAGGAGATGGGCTATGAAAAAAAAGATAGCAGTATTGGGGGTTGGGGCTATTGGGGGAACTATAGGAGCTTACTTAATAAGAGCGGGCCACGATATCATACTAATAGACCAGTGGGCGGCACACATAGAAAAGATTCGAAGTGATGGCTTGAAACTCACGGACACTGAAGGTGAGTTCACCGTGCCAGCCAAGGCTCTTCACCTGAGCGATATCAGCGGCGTCCGAGAGCAGTTCGATATAGTATATCTATCGGTTAAATCGTACGACACGCGGTGGTCAACTTACATGATAGAACCGTACCTGAAACCCACCGGTTTTATCCTGCCAGCTCAAAATTCATTGAATGACGAACTGGTAGCAAGTATTGTAGGCTTCAACCGAACCGTTGGCTGCGTACCAGCCATCATCGGCGCAGCCGTATATGAACCAGGTCATATCGTCCGTACTACCCCACTGAACACACATTGCTTCATCGTTGGCGAGCTGTCAGGAATCATAACTCCCAGGGTCACCGAAATTGCGGATTCCTTAAAAATCATCGGTCCCAGCGAAGCAACTAACAATATATGGGGTGCACGCTGGTCTAAATTGATTATTAACTGCATGATGAATACAACCGCTGGACTAGTAGGCCCATCTATATCCTCATTGAATGATGAACAGCGAAACACACTCAACTTAATCAGAGTAACTGCCGGTTGTGAAGTAATGCGAGTTGCCTATGCCCTCGGCGTAGACGTAGAGCCAATTTGGGAAATTTCTGGGCACGAATTTGCGGAAGCGACCAACACGAATGCCATAAGTAAATTGAAAGATAAATTAGCAGCAGCATTGCAGAAGACATCTCTTACCCCCGAACAGACTAGGAGGGTAGGTGTACCGGCTCGTCCGTCGCTTCTCCAGGATGTGATAAAGGGAAGACAAACCGAGGTGGACTTTCTCAATGGTTATGCCGTTAAGAAGGGAAAAGAGGTGGGAGTTCCCACTCCTATGAACGAGGCTATCGTGGACTTAATGAAAAAAGTGGAGAACGGGGAAGCCAATCCAGACCCATCTGCACTTGACCAACTTAAGGCTTACCTGTTGACTTAAGACAGGCTCACAGGTTATCTCAAGTCCGTTTTCACCGCTTCCAG
>Ga0180009_10000622_pt1 | contig 47532 bp, 37 predicted proteins | sample OS_PC_MetaG_FD_123537 | JGI IMG/M metagenome (GOLD analysis project Ga0180009, IMG submission 123537) | Groundwater microbial communities from the Aspo Hard Rock Laboratory (HRL) deep subsurface site, Sweden - OS_PC_MetaG | ecosystem: Environmental > Aquatic > Deep subsurface > Groundwater...
TCAAGGTGCAGAGCACCGGTTCTATTTGTACAAATAAATTGACAAAGAAAGATAAAGGTGCAGCGCACCGATTCTCTTTATAAAAAATCACAAACTAAAGCTCTCTCAAGGTGCAGAGCACCGCACTATTTATAAAAAGACCTGAATAAAATGATATCAAGGTGCAGCGCACCGCCCTATTTGATCATTGAACCAAGTCAAGACACCTCTCATGTGGCACTACTGACAAGACACAGAGTGATATCCAGCGCCGACTTCCGACCTCTTAGACCTTCAGCCCTTGGTCATCGAGCGGTAGTCGAAATGTCGACTTTCACACCTGAAACGCTTAAGTATCTCCTAAATATAGAAATAATAAATAAAAATGATAATCATACACTATTACATAAGTACATTTCCGCTCACAACTGCCATACACAAAGCATGGATAGTACTAAATCCAAATAAAATTTTAGGAAGTCTGCTAAACGACATCAGCTCCTTAACTAAAAGGAACAAACATAAAAAACCTCGGCAATCTGTTCGAGACAAACGCCGGCAATGTCTCACACAAATCGCCAATGCAGCTCCGGGCCTGTCACCTCCCTGAAAAAAACAGCACAGACACATTCAATTATTAACTAAACCAAAACATTATGAACATTTTTTACATTTTTAAAACCTATTATTATGAAAACTTTCGTGTTTCACACACAAAAATTCAAAGCAATCCTCCGAGTATTGGAGGCTAACACGCAAATCATCCAGGAACAAAGCGAAGCACTTGCTGCAAAGCAAAACTTCTCCGACCTGATTGATCAAATGTCTGCCCTGATCACCGAACTTACGGTACCGGTCAAATCCGTTTACCTAACCCGTGTCAGAGCAAGAAAAGACCTTGTCAAAGAGTTTGGTAAGTTGCTAAAGATTGGCATTACTTTGGCCAATCGCTCCAACGACGAGGTCCTGCTAACTACCCTTAAAAGCTTCGCCAAGCGGCATCGCTCTGTTTCTACAAGCGAAATGATTGAGTTCGCCAACTATTTCCTCGGCAAACTCTCCGAACGTTCCGAGCAGGCTAATGCTTTAGGGATCACACAGGAAATAATCGACAGGCTTCAGGCTAAAACACTTGCATTTACCGAGGCATCCGAAAATGTTGCACTATCCATGGGCGATCGCCGCTCACGTCGGATGCAGCTGGCCCAGCATATTAAAGATGGCAACCGTTTGCTGCGCAACGACCTCGATAACATCGTAAGCTTCAATTCTGAAACCAATCCCGATTTTATCCTTGCCTACAACCGCGTCAGGTGGAGTCGCCGGCGCAGGGTTACTAACATCAACATCCCTCTGGAATCCGATATCTCCGGCATGGTAAAAGATGCCGATACCGGACTGCCAATCCCGGGCGCCACACTCAACCTCATCGAGCACGCCCATGCCATCGAAGCAGGAGCCGACGGCTACTACCTCTTCGACGAACTCGAAGCAGGAGAGTTCACCCTCACCTGCCATGCCAGTGGTTACGAAGTTCCCGAGTCAGTCATCATCAACCTTAACGACAACGACTCCTATATTCACAACTTCAACCTCGTACCCATCCCCGCCGAAGCCTAAACTTCAGCATAACATAAACCAGTGCAGGACCACTTTCCCCAAAAAGTGCCCTGCACTTTTTTTTTCACAAACCCCAAATAACACCCATACCATCTCACCCAAAAACGTTCTTCATTCACGATGTCATTTCGACCTGTCTACCGATAGGTAGAGGAGGAACGACGAGAAACCCCCTCACCTAAACTTCTACCTAAACCCAACCACTCCCCAAAAAATCAACCAACGAAAACACCTTGTAAAAACAAAACCATCCCACTCCAAAAACGTTCACCAATCACGCCGTCATTTCGACCTGTCTTACTTTAGGAAGAGGAGGAACGACGAGAAACCCCCTCACCATCACTACCCCTCAAACCAACCACCCTAAACAAAATCAAAAAATAAATATTTCCCCCGCATATTGCGGGGCTGCACCTCATTCATTTTTTGCAAACCATAGCTAATAAAGATTTCCGGTGCGCTGCACCTTACGCCCCCCCCAAACCAACCACTCCCCCCAAAAATAACCAACAAAACATTTTACAATTTTGGAATTTAATTCCATTTTTGTAATTTTGTGTCATGATACAAAGAGAAGCCGAAGCTGAAATCCGAACACTGGCAAAGCAATTCAAGGCAGTAGCCATTGTCGGCCCCCGGCAATCGGGCAAAACAACACTTGTCAGGCATATTTTTAAGGATAAACCTTATGTAAACCTTGAAAATCCTGATCTGCGCATGTATGCAACAGATGATCCCAGGGGGTTTTTATCCAATTATCCGCATGGAGCTGTGCTGGATGAAGTGCAACGGGTACCCGAATTGTTTTCCTATTTACAGCAGATATTGGATGAAGCAAATATAAAAGGCATGTTTATCCTCACCGGTTCAAACAACTTCCTGCTTCAGGAACACATATCGCAAAGCCTTTCAGGCCGTGTTGGCTACCTCAGTTTATTGCCGCTAAGCCTTAACGAAATCAATGACAGCCAAATCAACAGCAATCAGCTTATACTTAAAGGCTGCTATCCTGTACTATACAGCGAAGATGTTGAACCCTCGAAATGGTATGCCAATTATATCAGAACTTATGTTGAGCGCGACGTAAGGCTGATAAAAAACATCTCTGATCTCACTACATTCGAACGTTTTCTGAGGCTTTGCGCCGGCCGAATCGGACAATTGCTTAATATGAGTAGTCTGGCAGTCGAAACCGGTGTAGATACAAAAACCATAGGGGCATGGCTAAGCGTTTTGGAGACAAGTTTTATTTTGTTCAGACTGCAACCCTACCACGAGAATTTCAATAAACGCATTGTGAAAATGCCCAAACTGTATTTTTATGATACAGGTCTCGCTGCCGCACTCCTGGGCATCGAAAATGCTGAGCAATTAACATTACATCCTTTCAGAGGAAGCCTTTTCGAAAATATGGTCATCCTCGACCTGCTTAAAAAACGCTACAACGCAGGCAAACCCCACAACCTTTATTTCTGGCGCGACAACCTGGGCAACGAAGTCGATTTATTGATAAAGCATAGCAACCGCTTAATACCCGTTGAAATAAAGTCAGGGCAAACAATCACCAACGACTACTTCAAAGGAATTTTATTCTGGCATAAAATAACCCAAAGCCAGGGCGGCTACATCGTTTATGGAGGCGAAATGAGGCAAAACAGAAGCAATCAGATAACTGTAATATCCTATAGAGACTTAAGCGAACTAAACCAAGCAGTCCCCCCTAACTAATCATGACATATTTATCAATCACGTTGTCATTTCGACCTGCCTGTCTACTGCCAGGTAGATCTGCTGAAGGCAGAACGCAAAGCGTGAGAAACCCCCTAACCTTCACTACCCCTCCAACCAACCACCCTAAACAAAGTCAAAAAATAAATATTATCGGTGCGCTGCACCTCATTGTTCTTTAGCAAACCATAGCTAATAAAGATTTCCGGTGCGCTGCACCTTACGTCCCCCCCCAAACCAACCACTCCTCCACACTCACCCAAAAACCCCGCTGCCGCGCGAGTTGGTCATCGAGCGATAGTCGAGATGCCTCTCGCGTGGTGCGAAAGAACAAATCAACAAGCTAACATTCCGCCTCAACAAACCTGCCTTCCTGCGTCAAGTTTATCTGCTAAAGTCAGATAGGCAGGCCAACAAACAACAATCAACAGTCTTCAAATCTTCGAATCATTGAATCTTTGAATTTCAAATCCTCAAATAATCCTGCTTGGCTCTTTTTACTTCTTACTTCTTACTTCTTACTTTTGCCTTGGCTCTTCTAACCCCGCTGCCGCGAGTTGGTCATCGAGCGATAGTCGAGATGCCTCTCGCGTGGTGCGAAAGAACAAATCAACCAACAAAACAAGCTAACATTCCGCCTCAACAAACCTGCCTTCCTGCATCAAGTTTATCTGCTAAAGGCAGCAGGAAGGTCAACAACTCAACAAATCAACAGATCAACAGGTCAACAAAAATATAGGACCAGATTACAAATAATCGCCAAATAATATGTAATAGATTACATAAATTCGTATTTTTGAAGAAAAAACCATGGATCAACTTTTCGAAATAAGCAATCGGTTAATTCAAAAGGTAAGTGTTGATTTTAAGCGGGGACTATATGCTGAAATAAACTGGAACAACCGCCTGATCGAAATTAAAGGCTCAAGGGGGGTTGGTAAAACTACCCTGATGCTTCAAAAAGCGAAAGAAGGACAAGAAAATGGAAATAATGTCCTTTATTTTTCAGCCGATCTTCCGTTTTTCTACAAAAATAATCTGTTCGACATTGCAGATAAATTTCAAAAGCATGGAGGCGAAATCTTATTTATTGACGAGGTGCATAAATATCCTCAAAAACAAAATGACTGGGCTCAGGAAATAAAAAATATTTACGATGCCATGCCCGACTTAAAACTTGTTTATTCAGGCTCTTCTATTCTACAACTCTACCAGAGTGCAGGCGACTTAAGTCGGCGGAAAACATCCTATCTTCTCAACGGTTTATCACTGCGCGAATACTTGATTTACAACCGCAAGGGAGAATTTAGAAAATTTAGTTTCCCCAATATTATTGAAAACCACTTAGAAATTGCCTCAGAAATCTGCAAGCAAATAAAAATACTACCCCAATTTCAAGCGTATTTAATAAACGGTTATTACCCTTTTTATAACGAATCACCCGAAAGTTTTTCTCAACGCCTGGGCGATATTATCAATATGATAATAGATACAGATATACCCTATGTGAGCGAAATAACACAGGAAACAGCGCATAAAATCAAACAATTGCTTGCAGCCGTTTCATCCACGGTTCCTTACACGCCTAATTTGAGCAATACGGCCTCCGAATTGTATATAGCCGACCAACGAACCCTGATAGGTTATCTTAATTATCTGGAGAAAGCTGAATTAATTACAACCTTAGGGGCGCGTGCAGTGGGGAATAAAATTTTAAACAAGCCTGCAAAAATATATTTGAATAACACCAACCTGATGCATGCAATTGACAAACAACTTGTAAGCCCTGGCACAATCCGCGAAACATTTTTTCTAAACCAGCTGCGGTATGTATTACCGGTTAAATATCCAAAAACAGCAGATTTTAATGTAGATAATAAATACTTAGTTGAAGTAGGCGGAAAGAACAAAGGAAAGACCCAACTAAAAGACATCGAATATTCATTTGTTGCCAAAGATGATATCGAAACAGGTTACGCCAATGTGATACCACTTTGGCTGTTCGGTTTTTTGTACTAGAGTCGTGTCAATGCTACTGTGTCGGTTAAGTCAATTTTTTCTTCCTTCAAACTGACCTTCCGACCTTCCAGACCTTCCGACCTTCGACCTTCCGACCTTCAGACCTTCAGACCTTCGACTTCCAGACCTTTTGACCTTCAGACCTTTTGACCTTCAGACCTTCGACCTTCAGACCTTCGACCTTCCGACCTTCAGACCTTCGACCTTCAGACCTTCGACCTTGAATCCTTGAATCTTTGAATCCTTGAATCAATTTAACCCATAAACCCATCAAGACACTTCGTTCCCTCCCTCTCTAAGTCCCTAAAGTCGCTAAAGTCGCCCAGTTCGCTTAAGTCGCCCCTCATCCCCAAAAAACCCTACCTTTACCCCCTCAATCAAAACAACATGCCCCCATCCCTCAACATCCTCAGCTTCGACATCGAAGAATGGTTCATGAGCTACGACTCCTCCCAGATCCCCGTAAGCAAATGGAACACACTACCCCCACGCATCGAACAAAATATTGAAGACATACTGCTTTTCCTCGAAATTTCCAACCTCAAGGCAACATTTTACATCATGGGCTGGATAGCAGAACACTATCCCCACACTGTTGAAAACATCGCCAGCGCCGGCCACGAAATCGGCTACCACTCCTACTACCACGAGCTACCAGCCAACCAGGGCCCCAAAAAATTCGAAGACGACCTCATCCGTGGGCTAGACATCTTACAAAGCATCACCAACCAAGCCATCACCCTCTACCGCGCACCACGCTTCTCCCTTGGCTGCCAATCCGCCTTCACCATTCCCATACTTCACAAGCACGGAATACAAATCAGCTCATCCACCATGTCAGGACGCAGTTGCAATGGCGCAGTACTGCCTGCCCACCCCTTTATATTTGAGGTAAATGGCATCCAGCTCCCCGAGATACCCCTCAACAGAAAAACCACCCTTGGCATACAATGGGTCTATACCGGAAGCGGCTATTTCAGGATACTCCCCTTATGGCTCATCCGGAAACTCTACAGCCAAAGCCCCTACAATATGGCCTACTTCCATCCCCGCGACTTCGACCCCCACGTCCCCAAAACCAGCCACCTGCCCTTCTACCGCAACATCATGAGCAATCTCGGCAACACCACCAACATCCCCAAGCTCCGCCAGCTCATCCCCCAGCTCCACTACCAAACCATCACCCAAGCCTGGCAAACCTGGCAAATCCACCAATCCCCCCACCAACCCATCCCTATCATCAAACTCTAATAATACAAAACGTTTATCAACCACGCTGTCATTCCGAAGGCGCGAAGCGCCGAGGAACCCCCTCACCCAACCCCCCAAAAAAACCAACCACTTCTCCCTAAACAAAATCAAAAAATAAATATTATCCCCGCATATTGCGGGGCTGCACCTCATTGTTCTTTAGCAAACCATAGCTAATAAAGATTTCCGGTGCGCTGCACCTTGATATCTACCTAAACCAACCAATTTAGCCAAATCAGATCTTCACTTCAAATCACCACCGGGATGGGTGCGTAGGCCCGTGTGAGCGGCGGGCGTGCGGCGGGAAAGGCAGTTAAAACAGCAGGAAAACTTGCGGGGCAGCCCAAAGGCTGTTAGTGTAGGGCAATACTATCATTATCGCCAGTTGAAAAGGTAATCCCATGAGTGTTTTAAAAAAGCATATTAGGCTTGTATTGCCCTATACCCAACCCCGCTTAGTTTTCCGCTGTTTTAGCTGCTGTGGGCGGATAGCATCGCTCACACTTGATTTTTGCTAGCTTTTTATCAAGAAAAAGCGAAAAAACAAAAACAAGATATTAAAGGACTTACAATCTGTAACAATACACAGCTATCGGGATCAAGAAAAAATTCCATTTCGATTACGATCAAGCACAACCTAATCTGCTGTCCCAGCTATAAACTCGGTAAGTTGCGCTATCTATACTTAACAAAAACACCTTTTGAAAACGATACCATCCCACCCAAAAACGTTCACCAATCACGCCGTCATTCCGAGGAGGCACGACGAGGAACCCCCTCACCTATACTTCCCAATAAACCAACCACTTCCCATATCATCCAACAAAAACACCTTTTAAAAACAAAACCATCCCACCCATAAACGTTCTTCAATCACGTTGTCATTCCGAAGGCGCGAAGCGCCGAGGAACCCCCTCACCTTCACTCCCCCTCAAACCAACCACTCCCCCCATATCAACCAACGAAAACACCTTTTAAAAACGATACCATCCCACCCAAAAACGTTCACCAATCACGCCGTCATTTCGAGGAGGAACGACGAGAAACCCCCTCACCATCACTACCCCTCCAACCAACCACTTCCCATATCATCCAACGAAAACACCTTTTGAAAACGATACCATCCCACCCAAAAACGTTTTTCAATCACGTTGTCATTCCGAAGGCGCAAAGCGCCGAGGAACCCCCTCACCATCATACCAAATCAAACCACCCACCCCAAAACAAGCTTAAAGTCCATTACACAAATTGTCTTTAAACACCACCTTTTAGCGATGACAATTAATCAACCAATCAAAACACCCTCACAACAATTATACTTTCATTACAAAAACCGCCATCGTAACATCACACATGCCAGCTGTTTGTCAAGCAGCATATAGCCGTCTCGTACTACACCAACAGTGCTTAACCTTAACCTCAACCTCAGCCTCAACCTCAACCTCTATCTCAACCTCTCCCGATAGCTATCGGGGCTCAACCTCAAAAAAAAACTTGCCCTCTCACTAAAAACCGCCTATATTTGCAGCGGTATTGAGAATAACTGCTTGCATTTACAGCATTTTAACCTTTACTTTACAAAATCTACTGTACGGGGAGCAAAAAAATACAGTATTTTTGTGATCACAAATCAATCAAGCCAGTAGTGTTTCACCAACCAATAACACCATGGTTACACGTTTAATACGTAATTACTCAGACCGTTTCCTGTCGCGTTGGATCGTTTTTGTGTACGACATCGTAGCTGTTTACATCACCTTCATCATATCCAACCTCATCCGGCACAACTTCGAATACCTCTCCATCAACCCCTACTCTATGGAGATGCAATCCATCCTGGTGATGGTAGCCTATATCGGGAGCTTCCTGCTTTTCCGCTCTTTCAGCGGCATCATTCGCCATACCGGACTCAACGATGCCATACGGCTCTTCAAGGCAACCGGACTGGCTTTTCTGGTTCTCATCGCCCTCAATTCGGCAGGACGCTACATTCCCGAATTTAACCGGCTCGTGCCCCCACTTTCGGTCATCATCATCCACTTCCTTCTCACACCCTTTTTCCTCATCGGAAGCCGGTTCATTATCAAATCCATCTATGCCGATATCATCCGTCGCGAGCGAAAGAAACGCCTGCGTGTCGCCATCTATGGCGCCGGTGCTGCCGGCATGCTCACCCGCAATGCACTGCTGCAGGACCTTTACTACCAGTACGAAATTATCTGCTTTATCGACGACAACCACTCCAAAGTAAATAAAATGCTCGAAGGTGTGCCCGTTGTATCCGCTGACCGCGCGCTAAACGAAAAATACATCCGGCGCAACCAGATACAGCAAATCATCATCGCGATACAAAACCTCGATATCAACCACAAAAAAGATATCATCGAAAAAGGCCTCGAACTCAAGGTACAGGTCAAGGTAGTTCCGCCTATCGACAACTGGATCAACGGACAGCTAAGCTCCACCCAGCTGCGCGAGGTGCGCATCGAAGAACTGCTCGAACGCGACCCCATCCGCCTCGACAACGAAAACGTGAAGAACGACATCCACAACAAGGTGGTGATGGTCACCGGAGCTGCCGGCTCTATCGGTAGCGAGATCGTTAGGCAGATTTTGCTCTACAATCCCGCCCGCCTCATCCTCGTCGATCAGGCTGAGTCGCCCCTCTACGACCTTCAGTTTGAACTCAAAAGCACCAAACCCTACAAGGACTTCGCCGATAGGATTATCTATGTCATCGCCAGCGTAAAAGACCGCTTCCGCATGGAGCACATCTTCAACACCTACAAGCCGCAGCTTATCTATCATGCAGCCGCTTACAAGCACGTGCCACTGATGGAAGACCACCCCTACGAAGCACTGCTCGTCAATGTGTTCGGCACCCAGGTGATGGCCGACCTTTCCGTAAAACATGCGGTCAAAAAGTTCGTGATGGTCTCTACCGACAAAGCCGTTAACCCCACCAATGTGATGGGTGCCAGCAAACGCATCGCCGAAATATACATCCAATGCCGCTCTAATGGCATCACACAGTTTATCACTACACGCTTTGGCAATGTACTTGGCAGCAACGGCTCCGTCATTCCGCTTTTCCGTAAGCAGATTGAAAGAGGAGGGCCTGTAACCATCACCCACAAGGACATCACCCGCTACTTTATGACCATCCCCGAAGCCTGCAACCTCGTGCTCGAAGCCGGTGCTATGGGCGAAGGCGGCGAGATATTCGTCTTCGACATGGGCAAACCCGTAAAAATATACGACCTCGCACGCAAGATGATACAACTCTCGGGCTACGAAGCCGAAAAGGACATAATGATCACCGAAATAGGCCTGCGCCCCGGCGAAAAACTTTTCGAAGAGCTGCTTTCAGATCAGGAAAACACCCTGAACACCCACCATCCCAAAATCATGAAAGCCCGCGTACGCAAATACGAGCCCGGGCACACCGAAAGCCTCCTCCGAGATCTCTCCAACCTCATCATCGAAAACGACGACTACGCCCTCGTCAAAAAAATGAAACAAATCGTCCCCGAATACCGCTCCAACAACTCCGTATTCTCCAAACTCGACATCAAAATCTAACTGACCTTCGACCTTCCAACCTTCCGACCTTCCGACCTTCGACCTTCCGACCTTCAGACCTTCCGACCTTCCAACCTTCCGACCTTCCGACCTTCCAACCTTCCGACCTTCAGACCTTCCGACCTTCAGACCTTCGACCTTCAGACCTTCAACAAAAAACCCCTATCTTTACCCCCCAAAACAACATTCATGAAACACACCATCTTCACCCTCTGCCTCCTCCTGCTGGCAAGCCTCAGCGCCCGGCCACAGTCAGCCAATATCCCACTCAACAGCTCTTCCGAAGCCCTCCTACAGCGTTATGAGATAAGCTCTGGTCAATTGCTAAATTCACTTTACACCGACCTCAGACCCTACAACCGTAAAGAAGCCGCAATGCTGCTCTACCAACTCGACACCCTGCTCACAACAAAATCCAGGGTTGACCATTTCAATTTCAGCTACCTCAATGCCGACAACCTTTCCTATAGCGATGGAATTCAATACGACAGCCGCAAACCGGTTCTGAAACACTTCTACAAGAGCAAAGCCAATATGGTGCAGGTCAAAGTTCCCGACTTCGAACTCTATGCCAGCCCGGCACTTTTTCTGGGTATCGGAAACCTTACAGATAGCGACAAACCCCTTTATACCAACACCAGGGCGGTGGAAATACGCGGTAACATCGCTGGCAAGATCGGCTTCTACAGCTTTATCTCCGAAAACCAGATGCGAACAGCACCGCACGAAATGGCCTTTCGCAGCACTTGGGGCTCCTATCCCGGCGCCCACCTCACCAAAAGCTATAAAGATGGTGACATCGACTTTCTCCAGGCAAGAGGCTATATCACCTTCAGCCCCGTAAAACCCATCCGTATCCAATTTGGCCAGGACCGCAACTTCATCGGCAACGGCATACGATCCCTGCTGCTCTCCGATTTCGCCACCGACTACCTCTTCCTCAAGATCAACACCAAGGTATGGCGGTTCAACTACCAGAACCTCTTTATGCGCCTCACCGACCGCTATGGCTATGTGGCAGGCAATACCGACAGCCGGCCCTATCCGGCCAAATATGTTGCAATGCACTACCTCAGCATCAACCTGCTCAAAAACCTTAACCTTGGCTTTTTCGAATCCGTAACCTTCCATGATAATAACAAGGACGGCCGTGGTTTTGACATCAACTACCTCAACCCTATCATCTTTTACCGATCCATAGAGCACCAGCTTGGCGATCCCGATAAGATGATGATCGGCCTCAATATCAACTACCTGCCCTTTGCAGGCGTAAGGCTTTACGGTCAGCTCGCACTCAACGAATTTCGTATCGACGACCTCCGTGCTGCCAACGGGCATGCCGCAAATAAATTCGCTTATCAGGCCGGGATCACTTATGTGGACGCCTTCAAAATCCCCAACCTGGATATCCAGCTCGAATACAACCGCATCCGTCCCTATATGTATGCCCACTACACCCACCAGTACGACAGCTGGCCGGTCAACAGCTACAGCCATTACAACCAGGCGCTGGCACATCCTCTGGGCGCCAACCTCAGCGAATTCCTTGTTAAAGTCACAGCGCAACCTTTCCCTCGCTTCACAGCTATGCTCAACCTCATGATTACCAGCTATGGCGCTGATAGCAGCGGCTCAAACTGGGGAGGCAATATCTTCCTCGACTACCGCGACTACGAACAACAATACAACAACGAAGTAGGACAGGGTGTAGCCACCAACCTCTTTATCGCCGAAGCCATAATGACCTACCAGCTCCGCCACAACCTCTTCATCGACCTCGATCTCCGCTACCGCGACCTCCGAAGCGACATCACCACCCGCAACAGCAATTACCTTTATATCGGTACCGCCCTCCGCCTCAACCTCCCCCACCGCCCCTGGACCTTCTGACCTTCAGACTTTCAGACCTTCCGACCTTCAAACCTTCCGACCTTCCGACCTTCGACCTTCAGACCTTCAGACATTCAGACCTTCAGACATTCCGACCTTCAGACCTTCCGACCTTCTGACCTTCAGACCTTCAGACTTTCAGACTTTCAGACCTTCCGACCTTCCGACCTTCAAACCTTCCGACCTTCCGACCTTCAGACCTTCAGACCTTCAGACCTCCAGACCTTCCGACCCAAAATTTCCCTACCTTTGCCTAAACTTCAATCCCCTTGAGCAAAAAACAACATACCCACAACACCTTCCTCCTCATTGTGAGTTATTTGGTTATTGCTGGCGGCCTTAATTTTTACCTTGGTTTTATCGCTCAAAACAACAACCTACTCTGGCTCTACAGCGGCATCCAGCTACCCCTATACGGTTTTCTGGCTTTCATGCTCGCACGCAGCCTGGGCCGCTGTCCCCTCAAATGGCGCCGCATGACCATACACACCCTGCTCATCTTACTGGCACATAGTTACTGGGTATTTTTTCTGCTGGCATGGCTAACTACCGCACCCTACCAATTCAACTGGATTGCCTTAGGTCTCGCCCTTGTCGGAATGATCCTTGGAATAAAGCTCCGGCTAAGCTACACCTACAAACGTTGCGACTGCCAACTTGCCACAGGCGCTTTTGAAAAGCCCCTCGAAACAAACCTTATGCCCGCATCAGACTATCCCGGCATCAAAGCGCTCATCACACACCATCCCGAACTTCCTGCCATCATCAGCCGGTCTTTTGGATGGAAGCCCTTATTCATTGGCGCTCCCGAAAGATGGAAAATGAACCTCATCTGCACCGGCAAAAGTCTCGTTTCCCTTCCCCATTTCAGCTATAGCGCCCTCTTTGTCAGTCACCAAAACACTCATCCCGATGAGGTAAGGCAGCACCTGCAGAAAATGCACTTTCAACAAGGCTTTCATGGGTTGGAGTATCGAAGTCTGTCGCACGAGTCAGAGCAAGTTAAGCCTGCATACAAAATCAGCTCCTGGCTTACCTTACAGCCCACACCGGAACATCAGTTCGGGCAATACTCCGCAAACCTGCGAAGCAAGATCCGACGTGGCCTCCGCCAGAATTTCGATTTTGTAAGTGGCAAAGAAGAGCTGCTCAACGACTTTTACAAAACTTACGCCCGTCACATGCGCCACTTAGGCTCGGGAGCCATTACCAAAAGGTTCTTCATCAACCTGCTGCAATCCTACAACAGCCAGGGAGGCATTGCCAAAATTTACCTGCTCCGTCAGCACAACAAAACCATTGGAGCTGCATTTAGTCTAGCCTATGAAGGCTTTTACGAAAACGGTTGGTTTGCCACCCATCCACACTGGCAAAAACACTATGCCTCCTATGTATTGCACCATCAGATGATCAGCGACGCCATCGCCATGGGCTGCCACACCTACAGCTTTGGCCGCAGTACCCGCGACAGCGGCGTACACCACTTCAAAAAACAATGGAACACCACAGACATACCCCTCAACTGGCTCAGCTTTCCCGAACCCAACATCAACCTCCGCAAACAATCCTGGATCAGAACCCTCTGGAAAAAACTGCCCTATCCCATCGGCAACCACTTCGGCAACTACATCGCCAAATGGATTTATTAAAGTCTCAAGGTCTCAAGGTCTGAAGGTCTGAAAGTCAAAAGTCTCAAGGTCTCAAAGTCACAAAGTCAAAAGTCTGAAAGTCTCAAGGTCAAATGTCTCAAGGTCAAAAGTCTTAAAGTCTTCGACCTTCCGACCTTCGACTTCCAGACCTTCGACTTCCAGACCTTCCGACTTTCCGACCTTCCGACCTTCCGACCTTCCGACCTTCCGACCTTCCGACCTTCGACCTTCAGACCTTCGACCTTCCGACTTTCAGACCTTCGACTTCCAGACCTTCGACAAAAAAAGCTACATTTGCAATAAAACCACACCATGCCCACCATCAAACGCTTTGAAGACCTTGAAGTTTGGACAGAAGCCAGAAACCTTAACTTAAAACTCTTTCATTTATTTAGTCAACATCCAAACTTCGTGTTCCGTGACCAGCTGTTAAGAGCAACACTTTCAATCATGAACAATATAAGCGAAGGTTTTGAACGCAGCAGCGACAAGGAATTCAAACTATTTCTCAACTATGCCAAAGGTTCTTCCGGTGAAGTACGCAACATGCTCTACATTGCACTCGATCTAAAATACATCAATCAGCCAAGCTTTGATGAACTCTACAGCACATCCATCACCATCTCCTCCAAGCTCTCCAAACTCATAAGCTACCTCAAGTAAAGGTATTACCCGACTTTCAGACCTTCGACCTTCAGACTTTCAGACCTTCCGACCTTCAGACTTCCAGACCTTCGACCTTCAGACTTTCAGACCTAAACCTCTCCACCCAAACAACCCACAGCCCAAAGATCACCACATAAAACCCGGGACGCAGCACCCAATCGTGGATAAAATCCCAATAATCCGGTCGCCATAGCACAACCGCCGACAAGATAACGATCCGCAGTATATTTACCCCGTGCATAATCACAATACTCATCGGAATAAACCATAACTTATGTTTCCAGGGACCCGGAAATAACACAAACAACACCAGAATCTGATAAAACTGCTTCAGACCCGAGCAGCTCTCCACCACCTGCACATACCCACCATTCGAAAACCACATATAATTGGGGTACTCAGTAGTAACATGCAAACCCAATATATTACGGTTGATCCAAAGGCTGCTGTGAAACACCTGCTCCGCCAGCCAGTCGGCTGTTACATTGATCACAGTATACGACTTAATCACCCTTGCAAACTCCCACCACAATTCATGAAACCCATAAGTGATAATCGCAAACAGCGCCACATCAACCACAAAGCCCATTGGCCCGGCATAAAACTTTTTGAAGGAATGAAAAGCAGATTTTAACATCAGTTCGTTGTTTCGCACAAAAATAAACCATTTCCCCAGAAATCGAAAAAATATTCCACCCCTAAAGGCACTCCCCACATCCGTCAGTGCTCTAGACCCACTGCTGCTTCGCTCCCTTCGACTCATTCGCTCAGGGCATCGCAGTGCAAGTCTTCAGATAATCCTTCACTTTTCATTGTTCTCTGTTCACTCCATCACTCCCTCTCTCCCTCTCTCCCTCCCTCAGTCTCTCCCTCACTCCATCTCTCACTCACCCCAGTCGCTCGAGTCGTCAAATTCCATACCTTCGCTCAAACTTACGAAGAAACAAAGTAAATGTCCGAAAAAATCAAAACCCACAGCGACCTCAAAGTATTCCAGTTATCCTTTGAAGCAGGAATGGAAATTTTCATCCTCACCAAAACCTTCCCCAAAGAAGAAGCCTACTCCCTTACAGATCAAATCCGTAGATCATCTCGTTCAGTATCTGCTAATCTGGCAGAAGCTTTCAGAAAAAGAAAATATCCCAAATCCTTTGTGTCGAACCTCTCAGATTCAGAAGCCGAAGCCGCAGAAACACAAGTTTGGCTCGATTACGCCCTCGCTTGCAAATACATTGATAACCAAGTTTATAATCTGCTTTACACAAAATACAACCACATCATCGGCAAACTCGTCAATATGGCCCTCCACCCTGAAAAATGGTCATTTTAATACGCCCTCCCTCTCTCAGTCACTCCATCTCTCCATCACTCCCTCTCTCCCTCCCTCAGTCTCTCCATCTCTCCATCTCTCCATCTCTCCATCTCTCCATCTCTCAGTCGCTTCGTTCGCTTATGACCTCCATCTCTCCCTAAAAAAAACACAAAACCACTTTAAAACTTCAACCTATTTTTTGTATCTTTATACACAAATAATACAAGATGTCCAAACTCATTCAACAGCTTAACAAAAACTACTTCTGGGATGTCAATATGGCTCTGCTCGATCAGGAAAAATCTAAACGGTTAATTATTGAACGCACACTGAATTTTGGAACCCTAAATGAAATAAAGCTGGTAATGGACTTCTATGGCCGAAAAACAGTTGCTTCCATACTTTGTAACCTCAATTATATCGACCCCAAAACCCTGAATTTCGTATCATTGCTTTTTCAAATACCAAAAACAAAATTCAAATGCTATACAAGAGCACAGTCGATCAGTCAACGCTGGAATTATTAATTCAATTGCAGCAGAAAGACTATATGAAAGGGTTTTACCTGGTTGGTGTGCAGCATTGGCCTTAAAAATGGGGCATCGGAAATCAATTGATCTTGAACTCTTTTCAAATTTCAGCTTTGATACAGCTCAACTTTTAGAAAATATATCAGCTGATTTTCCATTTACCTTGTTTTTCTCGGCTAATAATACCCTGAAAGGCAGTATCAATCAGGTTCAGGTGGATATTTTGGCGCATCGCTATCCACTCGTTGCTGAGCCGGTCATAGTCGAAAACATCAGTATGTTATCCAATGAAGACATCGCTGCAATGAAACTCAATGCTATTTCGGTAAGCGGTCAAAGGGTAAAAGACTTCATTGATATTTATTACCTGCTAGGCATTTACACTGTGGAAGAAATGACAGGATTTTACAAAATGAAATATGCACAATATAACGATGCCAATGTTATAAAAAGTTTATGCTGGTTCGATGATGTTGACCTTTCAGATTGGCCGGTTCTCCTTAAAACGCCAGAATTAAATTGGGAAACTGTAAAAAAAACAATAGAAAAAGCAACACTTACCTATTTAAAAAAATTATAGCGCTTATAAACATCTCGTAACAGCCCGCCACCTCGCAAATTCATCTTTCATTCCTTTAACTTTCCTATCCTGCAATTCTCTTTGTGCCTTTGAGGTTAATTCAACTTTCAGGTCTTCAGATAATCCTTCACTTTTCATTGTTCTCTGTTCTCTCCCTCACTCTCTCATTCTCTAAAGTCGCCCCTTTGTGGTTAATCTTTGAATCTTGAATTTTTGAATCCTCGAATCTCTCTCATTCGCAAAAGTCGCCCCTTCGCTAAAGTCTCTCCCTCCCTCACATTCCCCAATCGCAACCCCCATTACAGCAACCTCAGTTACAATTATATTTTTGTATCTTTACGGCAAAATATCGGCCATGCAAAAATTCTACAACAGAGAAAACGAAATAGCCCTGCTCAAAACAATCGAACAACGCACCACAGCCTCTGCCGAAATGACCTTTGTGGTAGGCCGGCGTCGTGTAGGCAAAACAGAACTCCTGCGCCAAACCTTCAACCAAAACAAAACACTCTATTTTTTTGTGGAAAGAAAAAATGAAGCCCTGCTCTGCGAAGAATTTTTACAAGAAATAAACCGAAAGCTCGACACAACAATATACGGACAAATCACCAGTTTTAAACAAGTATTCGCCCTGCTCATGGATCTAGCCCAACGCGAGCATTTTACCTTAATAATCGATGAGTTTCAGGAATTTGCTAACATCAATACGGCCATCTATAGTGAGATGCAAAATGTATGGGACAGCAAGAAAAACTTGAGCAAAATAAACCTTATCCTTTGCGGTTCGGTTTATTCCCTCATGACTAAAATCTTTCAAAACGCAAAAGAACCACTCTTTGGCCGGTCAACGGCAAGGCTTCACCTGAAACCTTTTGATATTCAAACCCTCAAAGAAATTATAGCCGATTATCATCCCAATTATTCTTCCGAAGACTTGTTGGCATTTTATACCTTCACCGGTGGTGTAGCAAAATATGTGGAGCTCTTGATCAAAGCCAGGGCATTTACAAAAAGCCGGATACTCAACGAACTTTTTACCGAAAATTCTATCTTCCTCAGCGAAGGTAAAGCAGTACTGATTGATGAATTTGGAAAGGATTATGGTACTTATTTTTCAATCCTTTCGCTCATTGCCTCCTCCAAAACATCCCGCAGCGAAATGGAATCCATTTTAAATGGCAGCATCGGTGGCTACCTTGATAAACTGGAAAATGAATTTGGTTTAATAAAGAAATTAAGGCCTTTTGGCGCCAAACCATCAGGCAAAAATGTAAAATACCGCATCGAAGACAACTTTCTGAACTTTTGGTTTCGTTTTGTTTATAAATACCGCAGCGCAGTAGAAATCGGTAACTTTGATTATTTACGAGCCATTGTAGATCGCGATTACGAAACATACAGCGGTCTAATGCTGGAAAAATACTTCCGGCAAAAATTAACTGAATCAAAACAGTATTCAGAAATCAGCAGCTTCTGGGATAAAAAAGGCACCAACGAAATCGACATCATTGCTGTGAACGAAGTGGAACAGCATCTGGTATTTTATGAAGTAAAGCGAAAGAAATCCCGCATCTCCTTAAATACCCTTGAGAAAAAAACAGAAAAAATCACACCTGATTTCTCCACCTATACTATTGAATACAAAGCCCTATCCCTCGAAGAAATGTAGCCTACATCGCTGACCTTCGACCTTGAACCCATTAACCCATTAACCCTTAAACTCTTAAACCCTTAAACTCTTGAACCCGTAAACTCTTAAACTCTTGAACCCGTAAACCTTTAAACCCTTAAACTCTTCAACCCGTAAACCCATTAACTCTTAAACCCTTGAACCCTTAAACCCTTAAACCCTTGAATCCTCGAATCTCCCTCACTCCATTTCTCCCTCACTCAGTCTCTAAAGTCGCCACTCAACCTCTCCCGATAGCTATCGGGGCTCAACCTCTCCCGATAGCTATCGGGGCTAGACCTCAATCAACCCATTCCTAATCGCAAATGCCAGCAGCGAAAGTGTATTCTTACAACCAGTTTTCGCCATCAAGTTCGACTTATGCCCCACCACAGTCCGCTCACTCACAAACAACCTTTCTGCCATCTCCTTATTGCTCAAACCCTCTGTAAGCAAGGTCAGTACCTCCATCTCACGGGGAGTTAGCCGCAGCTCATCAGCAGGATGCTCCTCCTTCGTGAGTGCCTTCGTAAAATAATCCCACAACTCCTCGCTATAATACGTCTTGCCATTATACACCGCCTGCAAAGCCCTGTCAAGCACATCCTTGCTGATATTCTTGATCAAAAAACCCTTAACACCTGCCGCTATCATGCTCTCAATAATCGCATCATCCTTATACATCGTCAGCGCAACAATCTTAAGCTGCGGATGCGCTGCCAGCGCCCTTTTGGTCGCCTCGATACCATTCATCACCGGCATCCCGATATCCATCAACACCACATCCGTCTCCACCTTTTCTATCAACCGCAGAAATGCAGCCCCATCTTCGGCCTCACCAACCACTTTGGCATATCCCAGCTTGTTGATAACCATGCGTAACCCAATGCGAAAAATCTCGTGATCATCTACGATGATAATGCGTATTTCCGGATCCATTGCTATTGTTTATTTATTAACAACAAAAGTACACGATTTTCCCGAAATGCTCACCACAACCATAAAAATCAGACAGCGGGAAGCACAAAAACACACCATCATGCACCCCCGGTTAACCTAAACATGTATATTTGTCACTTGCTTTGGTTTAGATGTTTTTACTGTAGTTTCTTAGGATCGGATGTGCCGCGGGAAACTGAAATTTTTTAAAAGAAAACCTTTATGAAAAGAATCTCTCTTATTGTTTTGAGCCTGGCTGTGCTGGCTTTGGCATTTTTTTGGTTGACGACGGACGAGCAGCAAACTCCCGAAAACCGGCGTATTGCTTACGAACAGCAGCTACATGCTGTGCTGAAACAGCTCCCCACCGATTCGCGTGAGCTCGATACCATCGCCAAAGTTGACAGGCCTGATGTGGCTGCCTTGCAGAATTATTTCCAAACCCTCGACCCCGCCCTGGGTTATGTGCCCGTAAAACGTCAGTATGCCGCCTATGAGCGCGCCCTGGAGCTGGAGCAACACGCAACACGAAGCGCTAACATCAGCTGGGAAGGCACCCGCGCCGATATGGGTGGACGCACCCGTGCCCTGATGTTCGACCCCAACGACAATCAGGCCAAAAAGGTATTTGCTGGTGGTGTAACCGGCGGTCTTTGGGTCAATTACGACATCCTCGACCTGAGCGAAGACTGGGAGCCTATCGGCGATTTCTATCCCAATATGGCCATCAGCAGCCTCACCTACGACCCTACCGACCTGCTGGTGATGTATGCCGGAACCGGTGAGGCACAAACTTCACGGCTCATTTACCGCGAATCAACGGGTCTGGGCATGGGTATCTTCAAATCAGTGGATGGTGGCGATAACTGGGAGCTCCTGCCTGCTACCGCCGGATTTGCTTATGTAACAGATGTTAAAGTCCGTGAAGAAGACGGTATTGGCGTACTCTATGCCGCCGTGGCATCCGGTAGCTATCAGGGCGAAGACCACCAAAGCCTGCCTTCGGATGGACTGTATCGCTCGGCAGATGGCGGATTGAGCTGGGAGCAGGTGCTACCAGAAATTCCGGGTACCGATGGTGAAATCTATGCACCGGCAATGATCGAAATAGCTTCGAACAACCGCATCTTCGTCGGAACCAGCGAAAACCTTCAAAAAAACGGCGGCGCTACCATACTCTGGTCTGATCAGGGTACTGCCAACAGCTGGACAGCTTTTACCGATTACAATGCTTCCATTGCTGATGAGAATTACTACAATATCCCTGCGCGTACCATTATTGCCAGCGCACCCAGCAATCCGGATATCGTGTATGCACAGTTTGCTGCCGGTTACCTCAACAGTGCTAATGGCTTCTATCACTACCGCGGGCGTTATATGGCCAAATCAACAGATGGTGGCCAAAGCTGGAGTCCGATGAACCGGCCCGCTGATGACTGGAGCACCCTGGCATGGCATGCCTTTATTTTAAAAGTGCAGCCCGACGATCCCAATGCCCTGTTTACAGGCGGCCTCGACCTGTGGAAAAGCAGTAATGGCGGACAAAGCTGGTCGCATATCTCCGACTGGGTGCTGATGTATTATGGTGGTGGCGATGAGTATGTGCATGCCGATCAGCACGCTATTGTGTTTCGCCCCAACGACCCCACTACAGCGATATTTGGCTGTGATGGCGGAGTCTTCTTGTCAGAAAATGCACACCTCTCTATCCCAACCTTCACCGAAAGGAATCAAAACTTCAACACCCTGCAGTTTTATAGTGGCGCCATCAACCCCACAGCAGGAAGCGCACAGTTTATCGGCGGCCTGCAGGACAATGGCAGCCTAAAATATACCGGTGGCACACTCGATATCAATGATATGATCAGCGGAGGTGATGGCGCTGCGGCCTTCTGGGATCAGAACGAGTCCAATATCTATTTGACATCGGTCTATTACAACCGTTACTATTTTTTCAAAAACAACAACCAAAACGATTATTTCGATGGCGAATCGGGCACCTTTGTCTCTCCGGCCGACTACGATTACGTTAACAACATACTGTATGCCAATGCGGTTGATTTCTTAGGCAACTATCCCGGTAAACTTCTCCGCATCAATGGCGTTGGCGGAGCGGTTTCCGGCGACCTGATCGATCTGGGTACTTTCAATACGGTGCCATTTTCACATATTGCCTGGTCGCCGCATTCGGGACTGGGCACCAGCACACTTTTTGCAGGAACAGGAGCTGGGCGTTTGTACAAAGTGACCAACGCACAGGCCACTCCCGAAACCACAGAGATCGGTAGCCCCGATTTTCCGCTGGCCAGCGTTTCTGCCGTGGCTGTTGGAGGCTCTGAAGATACATTGCTGGTAAGCTTTTCCAATTATGGGGTGCCTAGCATCTGGCTCTCCTACGATGGGGGCGCAAACTGGATGGAGCGCGAAGGCAACCTGCCCGATATGCCCGTGCGCTGGGCGTTGATGCATCCCGAAAACTCGGGCCAGGCCATGCTGGCAACCGAAACGGGTATTTGGGTCACCAATATGCTGCACCACGAAAACCCCGACTGGTATCCTGCTACCGAAGGCATGGGAAATGTACGCACCGATATGCTCCGTATGCGCCTCAGCGATAATACCGTGCTGGCTGCTACACACGGCAGGGGCTTCTTTACCACAAGCTGGGAGAAAGATATTTATACCGCGCTAAACGATCAGCAAAAGGCAACTGCCGGCAATCTCCTGCTCTACCCAAATCCCGCCAACGGTTCTATTCATCTTGACGCAAAGGATTTGCAGGGCGGATGTATACTGCGGGTTTTTGACCGCTCCGGCAGATTGAGTATGGAACAGCAAATACAACTGAACAAAAACGAGGCTTACAGGCTGGCTATTGACAAGCTGCCTGCCGGTTATTACAGCTTGCAGCTGCAACAGGACGAAAGGGTATTTACGCAAAGCTTTGTCAAAAAATAAGCCTGCTGATGAATTGGTTGCTATTCTGGATGGCGGTGTATTTGCTGGCAGTAGTGTTTTTGGCTTTGCGGCATATCGGCAGCAGCAATCCGGAGACCTACCTGGTAAATAACCGGCAAACCAGGCTTTTACCTCTGGTTTTTACCACGCTGGCAACCTTTGTGGGTGGTGGCACCTCCATTGGCCTGATTGCTATGGGCTACCTGTCGGGCTTTGCTGCGGTGGGTATCGGCATTGCCTATGTGGCCGGCTTTATGCTGATGCTGCGCTATGCCGGGAAAATACAGGAGACAGGCGTTCGCGACAAGATCTACTCTTTTCCGCAGTACCTGATCGGACGCTACCATGGCCAATCCAACACAACAGCTAATCCGCACGCGGGCGCGATATTCCCGGCCCTGGTGAGTGGCGTCAATATCTTTATCTTCTTTTTTCTGCTGGCAGCACAGTTCGTTGGCATGGCCAGCCTGCTTAAGTTTGGCCTGGGCATGGGATACCAGTCGGCCGCCATCGTTTCGGCAGCAATTGTTATTGTTTACACGGCCATCTCGGGCCTGTCGGGCGTAATTTATACCGATATGATACAGTTTGTGGTAATCCTCATTCTGATCTTCTTTATCTTTTTGCCCGGCATCTGGGCCGACACCAACCAGCTGAGTAAGCTGGCCGAGCTCCCTGCGAATATGCTCAATGGCAGCTACTACGGCTGGACTTTCCTGATTGGCTTGCTGCTTTTTCTCTCGCCTTCGGTATTGGTACGTATGGATATCTGGCAGCGGATGCTGGCCGCCCGCAATGCTGCTACTGCCCGAAAAGCCAGCTTTTGGTCGGGAATCGGTATGCTGCCTTTCTACATCATCTTCCCGCTGGTAGGGATGAGTGTAAGGCTAAGTGTGGGTGATGGTTTAAACGCCAATGATGTAACTTACTACTTTTTGGAGGCACACGGAAGCACCTTCTTTATGGCATTTGCCGTTACCGCTTTGCTGGCCGCGCTGATGTCGTCGGGCGATAGTTTCCTCAATATCATCGCCATTTCTGCCGTGCGCGATCTGCGGGGCAGCATACAGCCTCAGGACGCCGGTCTGCAGAAAAGCCAGTGGAAGATACGGCTGATGACGCTGGTATTTGGCATCATCGCCCTGCTTATGGCCTTGTGGCTGCCCGATATTGTCGATCTGATGGTAGTTGGAATAGGAACAATAGTGATTTTTGTCCCGGTTACCCTGTTGGCCTTGCAGCGCAACGACGTGACCCGCTTTCGGCAGCCGGCATTATGGAGTGTGCTGAGCGGCTTCGTAATCAATGTTCTGTTCTTTATCTGGGGATTGCTGGCTCCGGAGCAGTTCGAACCCAAGTCGTCCTTTATTCCGGCCTTTATTGTTGCGGCAGTGGTACTAATCATTGGTATAAAAACAAAAAAAACAGCCTGACATGGAAAACCTTAGCGTATTTTCGGATGAATATTTTATGCAGGAAGCCTTAAAAGAAGCCCGCAAGGCTCTGGCAGCAGGCGAAGTGCCGGTGGGTGCCGTTATCGTTAGCGAGCATACCATCATCGCACGCGCACACAACCAAACCGAGCAGCTGCATGATGTTACGGCACATGCCGAGATGCTGGCAATAACCGCTGCTGCCAATCATTACGGCAACAAATACCTCGACAACTGCACCCTGTATGTTACGCTGGAACCCTGCCCCATGTGTGCCGGCGCCCTGCAGCTGGCTCATATTGGCAAACTCGTTTGGGCTGCTGACGACCCCAAAGGAGGCTTTAGAACCAGCGCCAACACCCTGCACCCAAAAACCACCATCGGCAATCCAATCAAAACAAAGGAAAGCCTAATGCTTTTGCAAGACTTTTTTCGCGAAAAAAGAAAATAAACACCGACTCATATCCCCGCTCGGCGAAGTTTGTAACTTCGTCGAATATACTACAGCGCTCTTTCGCTTAAGTCGCTTAAGTCGCTTAAGTCGCTTAAGTCTCTCAATCTCTCCCTCTCTCCCTCTCTCCCTCTCTCAGTCACTCAGTCACTCCCTCTCTCAATCACTCCCCCATGCTCTATAGTCTCCCCATCGCTAAGTTCGCTAAAGTCGTCACGCAACTCCCCGCTCAGCAAACTTTGTAACTTCGTCGAATATACTTCAGCGCTCTTTCGCTCAAGTCGCTTAAGTCTCTTAAGTCTCTCCCTATCAATCACCCCCCCTATCAATCACTCCCCCATTCTCTATAGTCTCCCCATCGCTAAGTTCGCTAAAGTCGTCACGCAACTCCCCGCTCGGCGAAGTTTGTAACTTCATCGAATATACTACAGCGCTCTTTCGCTCAAGTCGCTTAAGTCGCTTAAGTCTCTCAGTCTCTCCCTCTCTCAGTCTCTCCCTCTCTCAGTCTCTCTCCCTCACTCAGTCCCTCCATCTCTCTCAATCACTCCCTACAGCTAATGCGTGACGCACCAACAACAAGCTAGCTGTTTTAGAATTATACAACTTTAATCACTCAAATCGCATTAATTCAACGAGTTGTATAAAATAGTCAGTTGACCAGATGGCTAATGCATCCGAATGTTGAACAAATGGCCTAACGTCTGCCAGCACATGATCGATATTGGTTTGCTTAATCTTCTCTTTAAGCATTGCTTTAAACTGCCTTGTGCTCAGTTGTTCCTGACCGGCCAGACCTGTCTGCATGGCTCTTTGGTTAAAATGTTCCAGGTTGAATACAGTGTTATGCCTTACAAACCACTCAAAATCATACCAGTCGCGACCTTTAATCCGGTTTTTCCAATTCCGAAAAAGAAAAGCATGCATTTTTCCGGCATACAGATCAGTGAGCGAATAGCAGCGGGTCATAAACGAAAATGGCAGCAGCAGAAGTTTGTGTTCGGTCATAAAGCCCGGCGGGGGTTTGGTGTCCACTTCTATCTTTATTTTAATGCTGCGGTCTGTTGTAAATTTTAGATTGTAAACTGCTGTCGTATCCTTCAAAAAGGCCGACTCTATCTGACTAGTACTTTTCTTTTCCTTTTTGGTAATTATTACTTTCCTGCCCAGCGTTTCAAACTCCTCAGTGATAGCACTGAAATAGTTTTCAAGCTTAAATGTCCGCTCTGGCTGTAATAAAGAAAAATCCATATCCTCAGAAAATCGCGGCAAGCCATAAAAAATACGCAAACATGTGCCACCATAAAAAGCTGCCTGACTGAAAAATCCGGCCCGGTATAGTGCCGCAAGCGTTATTTGCTGCATCACCTGGTGAGTGGCATGCAGCTGCTCGTCGGTCGACTGGGCTTTGTATTGCGACAGCATCTGATCAAAAACATTCATGAGCTTAGATATTTTATGAGGTTCGTAAGTTCATTTTTTTTTCTTCCCACATTCAGGCACTGGCTAATAATCTTTGTGTCAAAAGGTTTCACAGCAGAAAAATCAATCCTTAAATCCTCAGTTAGGAATTCTGAAATAGCCTTTACCGATTGCAATCGAACTCCATGGGAAGCAAGAATCATATCACAAACGGCCTTTTCAGGTGAAGCCATTAGCCAGGCGTATGCCTCTCCAACCTGCTCAAAACGAAGGCCAATGCTGAACCAGGATTCAGGCATGGTCAGGAAATCAAACGAACCAATGGGGGTTGAAAATCGCTTGGCTCGTTTCGTTGTGATTGATCGCGTAAGATGAACCCTCTCCGGAATCATACCGTAATACGAAAGGGCGGTTTCGAGCGATACATACGAAAGACCATAGAGGTGATTAGCCACCAGTTCCTTCGAAAGTTTTTGCTCGCTGATTGCTGGAGCAACAACATACAAACCCCTTTTTAAACGAATCAATGCCCCATCCTTCACAAGATCCGCGATCTTGTCTTTGGGCGATTTGTAGTGTGCAAAAATATGCACCAGTGTATCATAAGCAATAGGAATAACACCAAATTGTTTGAGTTCTCTCATCCTTGATTGAAGAATTGACTAATGCAAATATAGTGAATTTCGCATGGATATTCGATAAATTACCGATTATCTATGTAAAATCTACTGCCTTTAATAAAGTTCCCCCGCTCTTATATCCCACAGCTCTCACTTTTCGCATCAAAAATCGTATCTCTGTTCTCCCTCTCTATGTCTCTCCATCACTCAGTCCCTCCCTCTCTCAATCTCTCAATCTCTCCATCACTCAGTCCCTCCATCACTCAGTCCCTCCATCACTCAGTCCCTCCATCTCTCTCAATCACTCCCTACAGCTAATGCATGAGGCACCAACAAAGCTCAACCTATTACAGGATTTGACACAAAACAACCCAAAACCCAACACACAAAAGCCTTTCATCAGTTATTAACTATTGTTAATAACTTTTGTTAATCCATTGTGAATAAGTAGCTTCAATAAACGCTTGACAAAAGAAGCTGTATTGTGTATATTTGTTCCAGCAAGTGAGAATAACAGGCTTGATACAAAAACTGAAGATTACTTGCAAAAGCGTTCTTCAATAGTTTTATAATCAAAGGAAAGTTTCACCTCGGTGAAGCTAACCTGATGAGGAGCATCAATAAGCCTGATACGATGGCTGTAACACACCAATAGGAAATTGCAGCCAGGCGCGATGTCTGATGAGTAAAAACGTTGCTACGGCAGCAATAGAAAGTCAGTTCATTACGACAACACAGAAGACGAAAGTCAGTATAAACAGTTCGTTTGAAGCTCATTTGCAGGATTCATCGCAACTACGGTTGCATGAAGACTAACCGGAAGTCGATTCGACAAGAATGGGTTTCCGGTTTTTTTATTTAACCACAGCCACCAACCACAGTCCACCTTTGCAGTCCTCCGCCCCGCTCAGCGAAGTTTGTACCTTCGTCGAATATCCTACAGCTCTCGCTTGACAAATCTAAAAGCTTAACCTATTTTAGGATTGGACAACTGCTCACTTCCTTCGAGCCCTACTTCTTCATTAACTCCGGCCTTCAGGCCGGGGTCCTCATACCACCGCAAACTTAAAGGGCTTCAGCCCTGCCTCTCCTACCACAACCAATAAACATATCCCAAAGCTACCTCGCGAACTATCTCGCCGAAGGTAATCCTCTCGCGTGGTTATGAAACTAATCTTCTACAATAAAAACGGTCAAATCCCCGCTCGGCAAAGTTTGCAACTTCATCGAATATACTACAGCTCTATTTCGCTATAGTCGCTTAAGTCGCTTAAGTCTCTCCATCACTCCCCCATTCTCCAAAGTCTCCCCATCGCTTCTGACCTTCGACCTTCTGACCTTCGACCTTCTGACCTTCGACCTTCTGACCTTCGACCTTCGACCTTCTGACCTTCGACCTTCTGACCTTCGACCTTCAGACCATCAACCCATAAACCCGTGAACTCTTAAACCCATAAACCCTTGAACTCTTAAACCCCTAAACCCAAAACCCTATTTCGTAATCACCGAACCCAGCACCTTATTAATGGCTATCAATACTTTTTCGAGCTTGATCTTTTCCATCATTAGCTTTTGCTGATTTTGCTCGTCAGCTTCCTCATGCAACATCGTACTCACTTCATCACGCCGCTTCTCAATCACTTTTTTCTTGTAGCTATACAATGAATTGGTGATCAGCGGTTGCAGCACCTCCAGCTCTGTCTTGACAAAAATATTCTTACGCTCCCAATTGTGAAGCTCGTAGGGGGTGCTGAGCAAATCAACGGCAAGCAGGGCCACATCGGGTTCGGGATTTGAAATAAATACCTGCGTGCCGGGGATAATGCCTTTTTCAAGTGATTTCACAAAAATATCCAGTATTTTTTTATGCGTCTCCTGCTCAAAGCTCAGCTTGTCGTTCAGCAGATCCTCTATGATAAACTGGGCCACCGATTCGCGATAGATCACCGGCATCCCCTGCTCATCAAGCTCTTCATGGTTCAGCTCTTCACTTCCGTGATGCAGCAGGATCTTTACCAGCTCCCTCTCCTGATAATACCCTGATTTGGCTTCAGTATCCTGCTCTTCGGTCTGCTGTTGCTCAATGCTAACCGGCGGAGGCTCCGGCAATTCTTTACCAAGCTCTTTTTTAAGCTGTTGCCGCAACAACTTGTTGAGCTCATTCATCAGCGTGTTCTCCCCGACATCCATCAGCCTGCTGCACTCCTTTACATATACTGTGCGGTAGATGGGATCGGGGATAAGCGAGATGGTTTGCACGATCTCTTTCACCAGTCCGGCCTTTTTGATGGGGTCGTGGGCCGACTCTTCAAGCAAGAGACTTGTTTTGAAGCTGATAAAGTCGCGTGAATGCTTGCGGATAAACTCCTCCACATCGGCTGTGCGGTTTTTGCGCACAAAAGAATCAGGATCTTCACCTTCGGGCAACACCGCAACACGCACGTTCATGCCCTCCTGCAAAATCATCTCCGTGCCACGCAATGAGGCGCTAATACCAGCTTTGTCACCATCATACAGCATGGTGATATTTTTGGTGTAGCGCCTCACCAGCCTGATCTGATCGGTGGTGAGTGAGGTGCCCGAACTCGCTACAACATTTTCGATGCCGGCCTGGTGCATGCTGATTACATCGGTATAGCCTTCAACGAGCAGACATTGATCCAGCCTGCTGATGGCGTTTTTAGCATAATAAATACCGTAGAGTGTTTTACTTTTGTTGTAAAGCTCCGATTCGGGTGAGTTGAGGTATTTGGCTTTGGACTTATCCGATTGCAGGATGCGTCCACCAAAGCCAATCACTTTACCGGTGAGGTTATGAATAGGAAAGATCACCCTGCCCTGAAACCGGTCGTAATAGCGTTCGGCTGTACCGGTGGATAAGCCGGTTTTGAGCAGCACTTCGGGGCTATAGCCCTGTTTTATGGCATATTGGCTAAAAGTGTCGCGCCCATCGGGATTATATCCCAGCTGAAACTGCTTGATGACAGCCTCCCTGAAATCGCGTTCCTTAAAATAACTCAGCCCTATCGCCTTGCCTTCCTCCGATTCAAAAAGGCTGGTGCTAAAATACTGCTGCGCAAAGGTGTTGAGGTTAAACATTTGTTCGCGCTCATTCTGCGCCACCATCTCCTCAGGGGTTTGTTCCCGCTCATCAAGCTCGATCTGGTACTTCTTTGCAAGATAACGCAAGGCTTCGGGATAGGAATAATGTTCGTGCTCCATGATGAACTTGGCCGAATCGCCTGCCTTGCCGCAGCCAAAGCACTTAAAAATCCCTTTAGCAGGAGATACCGTGAACGAAGGAGTTTTCTCCTGATGAAACGGACAAAGCCCGATAAGGTTGCTGCCCCTGCGTTTCAGGCTTACAAACTCACCCACTACCTCTTCGATGCGGGCAGCTTCTAATATGCTGGAAACGGTATTTTGCGGTATCATGAGCTGTGTTCTTCTGTCGCGAAATTACAAAAGTTTGCCGTTGCATTGATTTCTACCTGATGATTGTACAATTTCATGAAATTTGTATTTTAGCCTAAAAAATTATCACTATGAATCAGGTAAAGCGTTTATTTCGTTCACGTTCCAACCGCGTAATTGGCGGTGTATGCTATGGCATGGCCAACTATATCAATTTGGATGCCACCATAGTACGATTGCTTTGGGTGCTGTTTACCCTCTTGGGCGGAGCCGGCCTGCTGGCCTATTTAATCTGCTGGATTATTATCCCCGAAGAACCATAAGGGCCACGGCTTCTTCATTAACTCCGGCCTTCAGGCCGGGGTCTCATACCACCACAAGCTCTATGGGCTTTAGCCCTGCCTCTTCTGCCGCCCCCGCTCGGCGAAGTCTGTAACTTCGACGCATATCCTACAGCGCTCACTTTCGCATCAAAAATCGTTCTCTGTTCACTCCATCTCTCCCTCTCTCAGTCTCTCCATCACTCTCCCATTCAACCATTCTCCAAAGTCGCCCCATCGCTAAGTTCGCTAAAGTCGTCACGCAACCCCCGCTCGGCGAAGTCTGTAACTTCAACGCATATCCTACAGCGCTAACGAGTCTCACCAACACCGACCAACTTATTTCAGGATTGGACAGCAGCCGACAGCGCAACCCAACTAAAAATCATCCGCCAAAACCAATCGCTCAATCACTTCCGGATAATACTTATACTCAAGCTGATGGATGCGACCGGCCAAACTTTGCGGGCTTTCTCCGGGCTGCAACTCCAGCTTATGCTGAAAAATAATATCTCCTTCGTCATACTGTTCATTCACATAATGAATGGTAATACCGGAAAATTTTTCACCATTGGCAATCACAGCCTGATGCACCTTTTCGCCATACATCCCTTTGCCGCCATAATCAGGAAGCAATGCCGGATGGATATTGATGATACGGTTCGGAAACGCCCTGAGCAACGAAGGTGGAATAAGCTTCAGAAATCCGGCCAGAATAAGCCAGTCGATTTGTCTTTCGCGCAGCAGTGCAACGAGATGCTCGCCATCCCCTAGCTGGTCTTTGGTGATGAGCATGCCAGGTATTCCAAGCCTTTCGGCTCGGCCGAAAGCCCCGGCTCCGGCCTTGTTACACAGCATCAGCGCCACTTTAATCTGTGGATGATTGGCAAAGCTACTGCTGATGCGTTCCATATTGGTACCGTTACCGGAAACAAATATTGCAAGTCGTTTCATAGTTTATAAGTGTCTTGATATTAAGCAGCTGATAAAAAAAAGTTCGAAGACAAAGCCTTCAGCAATCAGTTACCTGACGTTTACTTAGGTAAATGACTGACATGAAAAATGGCATACATCGTCATCACGTTTCGAAACCAGGCACCATCAGCAAAAGTACAGCGAAAATAAACTGTTTTATAACAGCAGAAAATGAAAATCAAAAAAAGCATTTCGTTGGTAGCATAAAAAATGTTTACTTTTAACGCTTCATTCAGAACTTTTGTGCTTATGCTGAAAATGCTGGGAGAATACCTTATTTTAATGTTTGAAACCTTTAAACGGCCCGACAAAGGTCCTGTTTTTAGGAGGCAATTGATGATCGAGTTTGTGGGATTAGGCGTTGACTCTATTGGAATTGTAGCCATCATTTCGGTCTTTACCGGAGCCATTGTGGCCATACAAACGGCCTACAATATCGATTCGCCGCTTATACCCCTTACCATGGTAGGTTTTACGACGCGACAGATGATGATACTGGAATTTTCGCCCACAATTATCAGCCTTATTTTGGCCGGAAAGGTGGGATCGCGTATCGCTTCAGAAATAGGCACCATGCGGGTTTCCGAACAAATCGATGCCCTGCGGGTGATGGGTGTAAATCCTGCCAACTATTTGATATTACCAAAGATTACCGCCAGCATGCTTTTTAATCCGGTACTCATCATCTTTAGTATGATCCTGGGCATTTGGGGCGGATGGATGGCATGCATTATAACGGGTCTGGTTACCTCAACAGATTATATTGAAGGCTTGCGCAGTTGGTTTGAACCCTTTACGGTATCCTATGCCATCATCAAAACATTGGTATTTGCTTTTATCATCTCGTCGGTTTCGGGCTATCTGGGCTATAACATCAAAGGAGGCTCGGTAGCAGTTGGGGCAGCAAGTACCAAGGCTGTGGTTTACAGTAGTATATTAATTATTTTCTTCGACCTTATTCTCACACAACTCTTATTGGTATGATCGAAGTAAAAAATATTTTCAAGACTTTTGACGATAATCAGGTGCTAAAAGATATAAGCGCCCAGTTTGAGAAAGGGAAAGCCAATCTGATCATCGGGCAAAGTGGTTCAGGCAAGACCGTGATGATGAAATGTTGCATCGGACTGATTGAGCCTGATGAAGGAGAGATTCGCTTTGACGGCAGGCCGTTTTCGCGCCTGAACGAGAAAGACAAAAAAGACATCCGCAAGGAGATGGGCGTGCTGTTTCAGGGTGGAGCACTCTTCGATTCGTTCACGGTAGAGCAAAATGTGATGTTCCCGCTCAATATGTTCACCGACATGAGCCCCGAAGAAAAGCTCGATCGGGTAAATTTCTGCCTGAAGCGTGTCAATCTGGAAAATGTTAATAAGCTTTTACCCGCCGAAATCAGCGGTGGCATGATGAAGCGTGTAGCCATTGCCAGAGCCATCTCGAACAAGCCCCAATACCTGTTTTGCGATGAACCCAACTCCGGTCTCGACCCAAAGACAGCAGAAGTAATTGATGCGCTCATCAAGGAAATCACGGAAGAATACCAGATCACAACGGTGATTAACACCCACGATATGAATTCGGTATTACAAATTGGACAACGCATTAATTTCCTCTACAAAGGCGAGCTTTGGTGGCAGGGCGACAGGCATACCATTCTCGATACCGATAATCCTGAGCTGCGCGATTTTGTGTTTTCAACTGAATTAACCCGACGCATCAAATAATGCCCTTATGAATTATATCGACCTGATTATTGCCCTTTTTTTGGCCTGGTTTGCCTACAAGGGCTATTCCAAAGGACTGGTGATAGAGCTTGCCTCGCTGGCAGCACTCGTGCTTGGTATTTATGCTGCCCTATATTTCTCGGATATTACTGCCGACTTTTTAGTGACTTACCTCAAAGTAGGCAAAAAATACCTGTCATTAATCGCTTTTGTGCTTACGTTTATACTGGTGGTCATTGGGGTGATCACAGTAGGTCGTGTGCTCGAAAAATTTATTGATATCCTGCTGCTGGGTTTCCTCAACAAACTGACAGGGGCTGTTTTTGGCGTTTTAAAAGGCATGCTCATACTGAGTTTGCTCATTATGCTACTCAATTATATAGGAGTCGGCTCATTAATTGACGCAAAAACCCGTGAAAGCTCCCTATTTTACGAAACGATAAAAGGATTAGCACCACTGCTTTACGAACAACTCGATTTTTTAAAAGATGTAGAAGTTGATCTCCCCAAAGTAGCTTGATCCTATAGCTGTTAACAAAAACCCATCAACTTTACATTGCACCATCTGCCCGGTTGCTTCATTAACTCCGGCCGGCCAGGGTTTCAAATCGCTAAAGTCGCTTCGTTCGCTAAAGTCGTCACACAACCACCGCTCGGCGAAGTTTGTAACTTCATCTAATATCCTACAGTGCTATGTTTACGCACCAACAACGATCAACCTATTTTAGGATTTGAGATTTCTTTTTCTTCATTGCTCACTGTTCTCTCTATCTCTCAGTCTCTCCATCTCTCCATCACTCACTCTCAGTCTCTCCATCACTCTCCCATTCTCCAAAGTCGCTAAAATCGCTAAAGTCGCTTCGTTCGCTAAAGTCGTCACACAACCACCGCTCGGCGAAGTCTGTAACTTCTTCGAATATCCTACAGCGCTAGCATTGTGCACCAAAAAGAGCAGCGATCCTCCACCGCCATTTACTGCAACTCAAGCTGCCTTTTTATCTGATCGATAAGGCCAATTAACTTTAAACTATCCCCATGAGGCAGCCTGGAACTTTCCAACGCCTGAGCCAGCAAACAACGATTCACCTCTTCTATTTCGTGATAATAACCGTGACCGGTATAGGGTAATTTAATCACTTCGCTCTGCTTGCCTGCCTGATTAAGCGTGAGCGATTCGCTATGGTGAAACCTGCTGTGCAGTTTTATGCTTCCTTTGCTGCCATACAAGTTAGCTTCAATCGGTGTGTCGGCTTCAAAGGTAGATTCAAGCATCGCTTTGTTGCCGTTTTCATAATCCAACAACTGCGCATTATAACTATCAACGCCTCCGGTTGTCATACGCGCCATGGCTTTGATTTCAGTAGGCATTCCCAAGGTGAGCAGACTCAAATAGAGTGGATAAATACCAATATCCAGCAAAGCACCTCCTCCAAGTTTTTTGTTGAAAATGCGGTGTTCGGGTCCTGCATCGGCCTTAAAACCAAAATCAGCCCTTAAAAAAATGAGATCACCAATAGCTTTGCTGTCAAGTAGTTCCAGCATTTTTTCGGTAGCAGGAATAAAACGGGTCCACAAGGCTTCCATCAAAAATACCTTGCGTTTTTTGGCCTCTTCGATCATCCTTTTCACCTCTCCGCTATCAATACCCATAGGTTTTTCGCACAAAACCGCTTTGTTATGCTTTAAGCATAGCATCGTATGTTCATAATGAAAAGTATGCGGCGTAGCCACATAAATCACATCAATTTCGGGCGCCATTGCCAGGGCTTCGTACGAATCAAAACAGCGTACTGCCTGATGCCTTTCTGCAAAGGCTTCAGCCTTTTCCCGTTCGCGGGATGCAACGCCATATAGCACTGCATGATCAGAAAGCTGCAAATCCTCTGCCATTTTGCCAGCAACCTTTCCCGGCCCTATAATGCCCCAGTTTATTTTCATAAGCTATGTTTGTGTTACAAAAGCGCTATCGTTTTTTGCTGTGCCTGTGCCATATCGTTAAAAAAAAGTACTCCCCACAGCAAGGATAACAACTTCATAGGGTCTGCTGAAAAAGTCTGTCGTGCGTCAGATTCGAGGCGACAAGACGAAGATGTATTGACATACTTCGAGTTGCAGGCAACCTGACTGCAGCAGGCAGGCGAAGAAGATGACGTACGACAGGCTAACCAACATAAAGTTCCAGAACATATTTTAATTTGGCTTAGACTTTGTGAAGTAACTGAATTCAACTGCTTTAATGCGTTGCAAGGGTTCGTGAAGATTTCAATCAATAACCTTGCAGTAAGTACTATACTATTCCATGCAATTTCATTTATATCAATGTATTAGGTGTTTTTCAGCAGACCCTACATAACAGCAAATATACTACCTTTTATGGCAATCCCCGAATGTTTGGCCTATGCAAGTGCATCAGCTAAGACGTCCTATTTTTTCAACCTTTATTCACATACTGACTTGACTATCCCATCCGGACAAAATAGGGATTGCAGGCAAGATAAATCAATGGCTTACTTGGCAGTTTTCCCAAATAGAGTATAAAATTATTATCCCAATTTTTTTTATCCGCGAATTACCCGGCGGCGTCCTGCTATCTTTTTTGTAATTTCGCCGCGCAAATCACTAACAGACCTACGATTATGTTCAGAACACACAGCTGTGGCGAATTACGCCTGACTGATACCAACAAAGAAGTAACTTTAAGCGGCTGGGTGCAGCGTGTGCGCGATAAGGGCAGTTTGCTCTGGATCGACCTGCGCGACCGCTATGGCATTACACAAATTTTTCTGGAAGAAGGCATAAGTTCTGCAGAAATGCTCAAAGCAGCGCGAGGTCTGGGCCGTGAATATGTGATTCGCGTCACAGGAAAAGTGGTGGAGCGTGAATCGAAAAACCCGCAAATACCTACCGGAGAAATAGAGATCCGTCCAACAAGCCTGGATCTGCTCAACGCCAGCAAAACGCCACCTTTTACCATTGAAGATAAATCGGACGGCGGCGACGAGCTACGCATGAAATACCGCTACCTCGACCTGCGCCGAAACCCCTTGAAAGAAAACCTGATGCTGCGTCATAAGCTGGCTTTGGAAACGCGTTCCTACCTCGACAAACAAGGGTTTCTGGAAATAGAAACACCCTACCTGATCAAGTCAACACCCGAAGGAGCGCGCGACTTTGTAGTGCCTTCACGGATGAATGCCAATGAGTTTTACGCTTTGCCGCAGAGTCCGCAAACCTTTAAACAAATCCTGATGGTAGCCGGCTACGACCGCTACTTTCAAATTGTGCGCTGTTTCCGTGATGAAGATTTACGTGCCGACCGTCAGCCCGAGTTTACACAAATTGACTGCGAAATGGCTTTTGTGACCCAGGAGGAGGTGCTGCATACTTTCGAGGGCATGGCACGACACCTCTTTCGTGAAGTGAAAGGGATAGAAATTGGCGATTTTGAGCGGATGGACTATGCTACTGCCATGAAACTTTATGGCTCGGATAAGCCCGACCTGCGCTTTGGAATGCCGTTTACCGAACTGTCCGATCTGGCGCAAGGCCATGGATTTAAAGTTTTTGATGAAGCCGAACTCGTTGTTGGTATCAATGCCGAAGGAAGTGCCGAATACAGTCGCAAACAGCTGGATGCACTCACCGATTTCGTAAAACGTCCTCAGGTGGGCGCCAAAGGCTTGGTATATGTGAAGCTGAATGCCGATGGCAGCATAAAATCCTCCATTGATAAATTCTATTCCGCTGAGGTTATCCAAAGCTGGGCCGATCGCTGCGGAGCCAAAGCCGGCGACCTGCTGCTCATTTTGTCCGGCGACGCCAATGCCACCCGCAAACAGTTGAACGAGCTGCGTCTTGAGATGGGCAATCAGCTTGGGCTGCGCAAATCCAATGTGTTTAAGCCGATGTGGGTAACCGACTTCCCTTTGTTGGAGTGGGACGAAGAAACAAAGCGCTACTATGCCATGCATCATCCGTTTACCTCGCCCAAACCCGAAGATATTAACTTCCTGGATACCGATCCCGGGAAGGCACGTGCCAATGCTTACGACATGGTAATCAATGGCGTAGAGATTGGCGGTGGCTCAATCCGTATCCACAACAGAGAGCTGCAGCGCAAGATGTTCAGCATACTCGGCTTCACTGATGAGGAAGCCCAGAATCAGTTTGGCTTTTTGATGAATGCCTTTGAATATGGCGCACCTCCACATGGTGGCATCGCTTTGGGCTTCGACAGGCTTACAGCCATGTTTGCCGGCCTCGACAGCATACGTGACGTGATCGCCTTCCCCAAAAATAATAATGGCCGCGATGTGATGATCGACGCACCCTCAAAGATAGCCCAAAGTCAGCTTGACGAACTTTTTCTGACCCTAAAGCCAGTCGAAAAAAAAGTTTAACAGCCTCGGCAGTCAGTCGGGGTGCTACTCAAAGTCGCGCCTCGACTGCCGAGGTTCCATCCACCCCTTCAGTAACTAAACGCTTATCAATCGCCAATAAACATAACCTTGGTCTTCACTGGGGATTATGACAACTCATTATAACACTAAAACCGGTCTTCAGGCCGGGGGTTACGACAACTCATCTCCTACCATGGGCTTTAGCCCTGACCTTAGTTGTCAGTCGGGGCGCGCCTCAAAGTCGCACCCCGACTGACAAGCTCAGAAATTCAACTCCCTTTTAAGTTCCTTGATCCGGCTTTTACTCACATTCACCTGGCTGCCATTAGACAGTATAAGCACATAGTTTTCCTTACCATATTGTTCCATCTTCTTTATATGCTGTATGCTAACGATATGAGAGCGGTGTATGCGGATGAACTGATCGGCAGGCAGATGCTGCTCCAGATAGCTCATGGTTTCCTTTTTCATAAAACGCCCCTCCGCAGTATGAATCATCACATAATCGTCCTGCGCCTCCAGCTGTATCATCTCATCAATAGGAATAACATGGATCTGATGTCCGGATTTTACAACGATACGCTCCAGGGTAGTCGTTTCGTCATGCATGCTGTTTACCATATTCTTTACGGCAGCATCCGGAGCATGCTTCAGCCGAAAGCGTTCGGCCACTTTATCGACAGCCTGTTTGAGCCGATCTTTTGCAAAAGGCTTCAGCAGGTAATCCACCGCATTCATTTCAAAGGCTTTGATGGCATACTGATCATAGGCAGTAGTGAAAATGATTTCGGGCATATCCTCGTCCAGTAGCTCAATTAGCTCAAAACCCGTGAGCTTTGGCATCTGTATATCAAGTATCACCAAATCGGGTTTATTGTCGTTGATAGCCTTGAGGCCGGTAAAACCATCAGCGCATTCGCCAATCACATCAATGGCCTCCATATCCGCAAGATAATGCTGAAGCAACAGCCGGGCAGGAGCTTCATCTTCAATAATCAGGGTACGTATAGATGCTTTCATTGCAGCTGGTTTTTATTATCACAAACTTAGCCAATTATTTTTTATTTCGGGGGATACGAAGGATCACCTCAAACACTATCTTTTCGCGGTGTATCTCGAGCAGATCGCTGCGCTGATACAAGAGCTGCAATCGGTTACGTATATTTTTCAGCCCGATGCCCTCTCCTTTGGTGCGGGTGGATTCGGGATCGAAATCATTCAAGATATGAAGCTCCAGAAACTCTGCTGAAGGCGCACAGCGCAATTCTATCAGTACCTCTTCGGTGCTGTTGTAAACTCCGTGTTTGATAGCATTTTCAAACAGTGGCTGCAAAATCATATTGGGAATATCTGATTGCAGACATTCGTCGGGCACTGCTTTGCGATAATTGAGCCGATGACCAAATCTTACCTTCTCAATATCCAGGTAGCGCTCAATATTTTCCAGCTCGCGTTTCATGCTTGTTGTTTCGTTCCGGTCGTGGCTCAACGAATAGCGCAAAAAATCGGACAGCTTTATCACCATCTCCTGCGCTTTTTCGGGGCTGCTTACGGTAAGTGAGCTGATAGAGTTGAGGCTGTTGAACAAGAAATGCGGATTGATCTGCGATTTCAAGGCATGAAGTTCGGCCTCACGCACCAGGCTGTTCAGCTCTGTTTCTACACGCATTTTCTGCTGCAAATCCTCGTAATACAGCATGATATAGTAAATAAGAATGAAGATAAGGTAAAAAAACGAGCCGATGATAGCACGCCAGGGCAAGGACTGGTTTAAAAAACTCAGGTAGCTTTCGTTGCCCGACTCCAACGCTTTGAGCAAATAATACCCGGCAGCCAGCCACAACGAAATGGTAATTATTGCTGCCAGCAAATGGTTTACGATCAGGTCGAAAGTGTTTTTTTGATCCTTCAGGTTAAACTTCAGCACATACCAGATATTAAACCCGATCACAGCAAGTATGCCGTTGAAAACAACAGCATCATTGATGCTCGCGCTGAGTTTTAAATCCTGGTAATAATTCAGAATGGCCGTTTGAATGAGCATCAGCATCACCCAAACAGCCATATAGAGGATAAGATAACTACGGTTTTTAATAAAGGGATTCAACATGGTTAAAGCCGGTTAAAGTAAAGCGATTGTGTTGGTTTGATTTATTTATGACGTAAACGACGCCTGCTTGTTACAGCTTAGTAGCTTTTTAACTCTATCCCTCCAAAGATAACCACACCTTTGATCAGCAATGTTTTTTCGGCATCCTGATTAGCAGTGATGATGCGCTTGTCGCTAAAACCGCCAAATATGGATACAACTTCCGATTTCACTTTCCAGTCGTCGGGCACGATAAGATTTGTGCCGCCAAACAAGATAAACGCATCGATAACACAGCCTTCCTGGGCGGGCACTGCCGTCTTCATTTCCACATCAGAGCCCCCAAAAACAGCTGTTATCTTTCCGCCCCTGAATTGCTCCGAAGTGATTCGTGTATTGCCTCCGCCAAATATGGCCATCTCATCAATATATTCATCCATATGTGTCCGTGGATTTTTTTGTCCGCTAAATACATGGTGCTGTTTGTGATTTGAGCCCCCATCTCTGCGGGTGAGTATGATCAAGCCGATACCGATTAATATGGCAGGCCAGAAAATGGTACTGAAACGTACGCGATAGTCGAGCAGTTCGGGCAACCAGAATAGCACGCCCAAGCCAATCAAAACGATACCGGTAGTGCGGTTTTCCTTATTGGAAAGGGTAATTAAACCAATACCAATAAGCAAGGTTTTCCATGAAATGAGGTAATAGCTCAGGTTGAACGACAATAAGTCGAGCTGATCCAGAAGCAAAAGGCCGCCGGCCGCGATAAGCAATATCCCGGCTACTACGCGACGATCGAGATTATTTGATGAATTTTCCATGATAATAGTTATTAAAGGTTATTTTTTTATCTGATGCGAAAATACAACAAGGAGTACCCGCCGAAAAGAGAAAGTAGGCGAATGGGGGAAACGGGTCGGTGAATTGCAGAAAAATCACGATTAAAAAGCTTTTCTTTTGCTGTTATTTTCGATCAAAAAAAAACACGCAAAAAAAAGCCCCGTGAAAGGAGCTTATTTTTCGCTAATAAAAATACGTTTTTTAAGCAGGATCAACTATCCGCAGTGAAAATGCTTCGTCACAAGCTCCATAATTTTTTCGGTATCCTCACCGATCTCCTGACGCAGGTTTTTATCCTTAAAGCTGCGCAGATTCTTAATGATGTATTGCAGGATATTATCCGGGAAAACACCGTTTTTCTTATACATTTCCTGATGTTTTTCCAGGGCATCGGCTGACTCTTCGCAGCTGGTAGGCAGCTGTTCCAGTTGCTCCTGTTTGGCCTTATGTGCCTCATCGAAGATATTTACGTCCACATAAGTTTTATCTGCAAATGCAAGGCCGTCTTCCATTTCCAGGCCATGGTGTGCCGCTACCGTAAGGCCGGCCATCAGCAGGTAAATATCTGCCGAGCCATCGGGAGCACGGAACTCCACGGTTTGTTTCTGACTAAAGTCGAGCTTCACAGGTATTTCCTGCGGATTGGCATCAGCAATCATATCTTTAGCTGTAGTCCAGCCCAGTGGCACGCGCACCAGAACAGAACGGTTGCGGTCGCCCCAGCAAATATTGGTGGGCGCTTCCTGATGTGGAACCAGCCTGAAATAAGAAGTTGGTATTGCATTACCAAAAGCCGTAAGCGATGCCGCCAGGCTGAGATAACCCGCAATGGCTTTTCGTGCCTCATCGCTGAGCTTGCCTGCCTGCATCATCACGCTTTTTCCGTTTTTCATCAGTCGGGTATGCACATGCATGCCACTACCGGCTTTGCCTACGGTGATTTTTGGTGCAAAAGTAATCGTCAGCCCGTAACGGTAAGCCAGCTTGCGCATAATCCACTTGGCGATCACCAGCTGATCGGCAGCGTCTTCCACATTGGTGGGCAAAAACTCCACCTCGTTTTGCTCATAATTGAGGCCGTCCAGCGAAAAATTACCCACCTCAGAATGGCCGTATTTGATCTGCCCGCCACTTTGCGCAATCAGTCGCATGGCTTCACGCCTGTAGTCGCCCGATTTATTAAAAGGTGACGACTCGTGATAGCCTTTCTGGTTTACCGCCGGATACAAGGCTTCCTCTTCGGCAATAACATAGTATTCCAGCTCGCCCATCGTCTCAAATTCCAGGCCGGTAGCATCTTTGAGGTTGCGGTGTGCCTTTTTGAGGATAAACTCAGGAGAGCTCTCAAAAGGCTTGCCATGCCGGTCGTAGAACGCACAAAGCACATCCAGAGTAGGGACTTCGGTGAATGGATTTACAAAAGCGGTCTTATATTTAGGAATCACATACAAATCGCTGGAACCCGCCTCAATAAAAGGAAAAAGGCTGGAGCCGTCAACGCGCTCGCCCGACGACAATAAAGCCTCCAGGTGATCGCGGTTGTTGATGATAAAATTCAGTGTTTTTAATCTTCCGTCCCAGGCGGTATACCTGAAATTTATCATCTCTATATCATTATCCTCAATAAAACGAATCAAATCAGCCCGCGTGAACTCAGCGGCAGGCTTATTCAGGTATTGTACCAGCGGATTGGGATTCATGGCAGTGAACTCATTCATAACTTACTAATTTACATTTTTGTAAAAGACTACAAACATACCAAAAACAGGGAGATGCTGTACATGCTCTGATATATTTCCGTGCAATTTATACCCGTTTCAAATAATGTTGTCGGTGTTCCAAAAATATCCTATAAAGCATAGAATCTACTGTGAGGGAAACAATTTTTAGTACTTTTACAGCCCGTGTTTTAACATAGCCTCAGGCTGTGTGCACAACAACACTTTTTGTAAGGCTATCTAAAACCGATATACACCATGAAACAGCTTTTCATTTTTACATTCCTTCTCCTGTTCATCACTGTTAATGCCCAGCAGGAACGCTATTCAAAAGTACGTATTGATATGACCGGTCATCAGCTTACTGCGCTTGGTGCGCTTGGAATTGCGGCCGAAAATGCAGCCTATAAGCCGGGGCTATTTGCTGATCTTGAGCTGAGTGAAACAGAGCTGGAAACACTTGATTCGGCAGGCTTTAGCTATGAAGTCCTTATTGAAGACCTCACGGCCTATTATCAGCAGCGTATTGCAGCAACACCACAAAAAATTAATCGCGATCCTGCGGATGAGTTTCCTGTTCCTCAAAACTGGGAACTTGGCAGCATGGGTGGCTTCTACACCTATCAGCAGGTGCTCGACAAGCTGGATTTTATGGCCGAACAATGGCCCGATTTGATCACTGTGCGTGCGCCCATTGACACCGATTTGCTTTCGCACAACGGCAATCCCACCTGGTGGGTAAAAATCAGCGATAATCCCAATGATGCGGAAGAGGAGCCTCAGGTGCTGTACACTTCGATAATTCATGCCCGCGAAGGTATTGGCGTGCAGCAAATGATCTATTTTATGCTGCATCTGCTCGAAAATTACGACACCAACGATGAGATAAAAACAATGGTGGACAACCGCGAACTGTATTTTGTTCCCATTGCTAATCCCGATGGATACCTTTACAACGAACAAACCAATCCCAATGGCGGTGGCATGTGGCGCAAAAACCGACGTAATAACGGCGGTTCATGGGGTGTGGATATCAACCGTAACTTTGGCTATATGTGGGGTCTCGACAATAATGGCTCCTCACCAAATCCTACGAGCGAAACCTACCGCGGGCCGGAAGCCTTTAGCGAACCCGAAACCCAAAACCTGAAAGTGTTCTCTGAAAACCATAACTTCATGATCGCACTGAATTACCATTCCTATTCCAATCTGCTGCTCTATCCCTGGGGTTATACCGAAGATCCCTGCCCCGACGATGCCATCTTTGACGCACATGCCACACTGATGACACGCGACAACAACTACATTTATGGCCCCGGAAGCTCAACGATATACCCCACCAATGGAGGCTCCGACGACTGGATGTATGGTGATACAGAAAATAAAAACGCTATTTTTTCCTATACCCCCGAAGTGGGAAATTCAGGAGATGGATTCTGGCCCGCTACCAACCGCATTGTGCCGCTGTGTCAGGAAAATATGATACAAAACATGCTGGCTGCCTGGCTATCCGGAAGCTATGGTGTGATTCACGAAAAAGGCGAACAAATTGTTTCCTCGCTGGAAACAACTATTCCTTTCGACCTGCAACGCCTTGGCTTTGGCGAAACCGACAGCTGGACAGTGAGTTTGATTCCGCTCGACGACCATATTGTTGAAGTAGGAGAACCACTGAACTTTGGCAGCCTCGACATGCTCGAAACCATCACCGATTCCATTGCCATAAGCCTTTCGGGCGATATACTCAGCGGCGATGTTTTTCGATTTTTGCTGCAGCTTGATAATGGCGAGTTTATAACATCAGACACCATCACCAAACTTTATGGCACAACGACTACCCTATTTGAAGACGACTGCAATGAGCTGGTCGACTGGACATCGTCCAAATGGAATATAACCCAAAGCGATTATATTTCACCCCCGGCTTCGATAACCGACTCGCCTCTTGGTGATTATGCCAGCGACGAAAACAATGTGATCAGTTTGATCGAACCGCTTGAACTGCCAGTTACTACTATGGCTTTGCTGCGTTTTCAGGCAAAATGGGATATTGAATACAACTACGACTATGTGCAGCTGCAGATAAGAGAAAATGGCACAGGCAGCTGGACCGCTTTGGAGGGCGAATACACGCATCCCGGATCAAACAATCAGGCGGCAGGAGAACCCTTGTATGATGGTTCGAGCGACTGGGTGCTTGAAAACATGGATATTACAGCCTTTGCCGGCCGAACTATTGAGTTGCGCTATGTGTTGCGCAGCGACAGCTATGTGGAAGAGGACGGCTTCTATTTTGATGACTTTGAAATTATAGTGCTGGATATTGAAACCAGCCTGGATGCTAACCCAACAACTGATAAACAGCGCGTTGCTTTGTATCCCAACCCCGCCAGCAATCAGCTGAAGCTGAAGTTTGAGCAGCCATCCAATGAACCGGTAACACTGTCTTTTATCGACACACAGGGTCAAACGCTGCTGGAACAAAGCTTCGACAAGGTAAACAACGAGTTGGCTATTGATTGCAGCCGGTTGCCTGCTGGTCTTTACCTGCTTAAAATAAGCAGGGGCAAAACAATCTTTTGGGAAAAAGTTGTGATTCAATAAAAGTAACTGTGCGCTATAGTTCAAAATAAAGACCTAATTTTGGCAACTTATTAAAAGGTAAAGACAATTGCCAATGTAAAATTTCATAAATAAAAAGAGGAGGACAGCCTATGATGGATACAATTAAAATGGGCAGGCTCAAGTGGCATCATATCTTAAATCCCAATGAGGAGGATTTTAGTTTCTTAAAAGATAAATACCATTTTCACCCTCTCGATATTGAAGATTGTCGATCGGTAAATCAACGTCCCAAGATTGATATTTATGACGATTATTACTTTTTAATCCTGCATTTTCCTAATTTCGACAGGCAGAATGTATTTGTCAAAACCAAAGAAATAAAGATTTTTTGGGGTGAGGACTTTATCATCTCATTGGAGAAATCACCCTGGATTACAGGACAGCTTTTCAGTGAATACAAGGAACGCGACGACAATGACGAAGACCTTGACATCGGAACCTCCGATGCCCTGCTTTATCGTGTGCTGGAACGCTTAATGCGCGAATCACTGTATCTGCTGCGCAAGGTAGGGCTCGATCTGGAACTCATAAACAGAGAACTTTTTGGTAATAAACAAGTTAAAATTATCGAAAGAATTTCTGTTACCCGCAAAAACATCATCCTCATCAACACGATCTTCAAGCCTCAGCTGCGGCTTTTTCACAAATTTGAAACAGGTCAGGTAAGCGGTTTTGCTGATAATATGGAGGACTACTGGGGTAATATCCTCGACTATTACCAGAAAATGTGGGATATGACGGAAGATTATGAAGACCTGATCGAAGGACTGTCGAAAACTTTCGATTCGATGCAGACCAACAAAACCAACGAAATAGTAAAAATTCTTACGCTCATCTCATCAATCATTCTGCCACTAACCTTTATCACAAGCCTTTATGGGATGAATGTAATGCTTCCACTGGCTGAAAACAAAACAGCCTTTTGGGGCTTACTGATCGGAATGGTGTCTATTAGCGCACTGATGATTCTTTATTTCAAACGCAAAAGGTGGATGTAGCCTGCTGCGCTTCAAAAAAAAAACAATCCTGCGTTTTATAATTCGTTATTTTTGCTTTCACAATTCATTTCTTAACACTCAAAAACCTTATCATGAAAATATTTATTAAACAAAGTGTGCGGTTTATTGCAGCCCTAACACTTCTCACCTCCATTCACTTACAAACTTATGCTGCTATGCAGGACATCATTCCTTTAGAAGATTTCTTTAAAAACCCCGAACGAAGTGCCTACCAGATCAGTCCCGACGGCAAGCACATCTCATTTATGGCGCCTTACGAGAGCCGCATGAATATTTTTGTCCAAAAAACAGGAAGCGATAAAGTTACACGCCTCACCTCTGAAACAGACCGTGATATCGCCGGTTATTATTGGGCAAACAACGACAGGCTGCTCTTTTTAAAAGATAGTGGTGGCGACGAAAATTATGCACTTTATGGTGTAGATAATAACGGAAAAAACGCCATATGCCTCACATGCTTTGAGAAAGTGCGCACCCAAATCATCGATGAGCTGGAAGACCAGCCCGACGAAGTGATCATTGGCCTCAATAAACGTAACGCCATGGTTTTTGATCCTTACAGGCTCAATATCAAAAGCGGTGATATGGAAATGCTGGCCGAAAATCCGGGAAATATTCAGGGCTGGATGACCGATCACAACGGGAAATTACGTGTTGCTGTTGCCATTGTTGATGGCGTAAACACACAACTGCTCTATCGTGACGATGAGTCAAAAGAATTTGAAGCCGTGCTCACAACCAGCTTCAAAGAATCATTGAGTCCCGAATTTTTTACTTTCGACAATAAATTACTCTATGCCACTTCCAATCTCGGTCGGGATAAATCAGCAGCAGTAATTTTCGATCCGGCCACGGCCGAAGTAACCGAAGTGCTGTATGAAAATCCCGATTATGATGTTTCGGGCATCAGCTACTCCCGCAAACGCAAGCTTATAACAGCGGCCAGCTATACCTCATGGAAACGCGAACGCCACTTTTTTGATCAGGAAAGCAAACAGCTGTTCGAGAAACTCGAAAACCTACTTCCGGGTTATGAAGTGGCCATCACAGCAAGCGACAAAGCCGAAGAAACCTATATTGTCCGCACTTACAGCGACCGCTCGATGGGTGCCTATTTCCTGTACGACAAAAAGAAAGATAAATTGAGCAAAATTCAGGAAGTAAGCCCCTGGCTTGATGAGGACAAAATGGCCGAAGTGAAACCTATCCAATACCGCTCGCGCGATGGATTGATCATTCATGGCTACCTCACACTGCCCAAAGGCGTTGAAGCAAAAAACCTGCCCGTTGTGGTAAATCCGCATGGTGGACCTTGGGCCCGCGACAACTGGGGCTTCAATCCGGAGATACAGTTTTTGGCCAATCGTGGTTTTGCTGTGTTGCAAATGAACTTCCGGGGCTCAACAGGCTACGGACGCTCTTTCTGGGAAGCCAGCTTTAAAGAATGGGGTCTCAGCATGCAAAACGATATCACTGATGGTGTTTACTGGCTGATCCGCGAAGGCATTGCCGACAAAGACCGTGTGGCGATCTATGGTGCCAGCTACGGTGGCTATGCTACCTTGCAGGGATTGGTTGTTACACCAACACTGTATGCCGCCGGAGTGGATTATGTAGGCGTTTCGAACCTGTTTACGTTTATGCAAACCATCCCTCCCTATTGGGAACCCCTGCTCGATATGATGTACGAAATGGTTGGCAATCCTGTGACTGATTCCACGCAGTTCAAAGCGACCTCGCCGGCCATGAATGCCGATAAAATTATTGCACCGCTTTTTGTTGCTCAGGGAGCCAATGATCCACGGGTAAATATTGCCGAATCAAATCAAATCGTTGAAGCCATTACAAGCAGAGGCGTTGAGGTAGAATATATGGTAAAAGATAACGAGGGCCATGGTTTTAGAAACGAAGAAAACCGCTTCGACTTTTACCGTGCAATGGAAGCTTTTCTACAAAAACAGCTTTCCAAATAAACACCTTTGAAGCCCTAGTGTCATGTCAACTTTCAATTGACGTTTTATTTGTTTTTTGTATCTTTGGCAAAAAACCATATGAGATACAAAGTAACATTAACATTAGAAGAACGAAACGAGCTTCTTGAAATAACAAA
>Ga0180009_10000623_pt1 | contig 47485 bp, 38 predicted proteins | sample OS_PC_MetaG_FD_123537 | JGI IMG/M metagenome (GOLD analysis project Ga0180009, IMG submission 123537) | Groundwater microbial communities from the Aspo Hard Rock Laboratory (HRL) deep subsurface site, Sweden - OS_PC_MetaG | ecosystem: Environmental > Aquatic > Deep subsurface > Groundwater...
ATGAAATCGGGGGTGGCGGCAGTTCAAAAACAACAATTAAGCCACGGTAGCTTCTGATGTGGAGCACCCCGATGAAATCGGGGGTGGCGGCAGTTCAAAAACAACAATTAAGCCACGGTAGCTCAGGTGGTAGAGCAGGGGACTGAAAATCCCCGTGTCGGCAGTTCAACTCTGTCCCGTGGCACCATAAAGAGCCGGGAGTAACATCCCGGCTTCGTTTATAGGTGCAGTTATGGGTAAATGGTTTGTCTATATCTTACAAAGCGCAAAGGACCGTAGGTTTTATATCGGGAGCACATCCGATATTGAGAAACGTCTGGCCAAGCATAACGCCGGTGGGGTCGATGCCACAAAGTATAGAAGGCCTCTGGCATTGGTTTATAAAGAAGAATTGCCGTATAAAATCACTGCCATGACACGGGAAAGACAATTAAAGTCACTTAAAAGCCATAAAGCTATTCAAGCGCTTGTAGATAATGGTAGAGCATCCCGATGAAGTCGGGTGTGTCGGCCGTTCTCAGCTGGCAACAATGATATACATAAATAAAGCCGGGAGTGATATCCCGGTTCTTTTTTTAGGACGCTGATTAACGCAGATATTTATGATATTGTACAGTCGGGCGTTTATCTCCTGGTAGTTACAAGCCAGCTCATGGAAGCCTGCCTGCCTCACAGGTTAAAGACAGGGAAAATGTTTAATTTTTTATCCTTTTAGATTGACAGAGCAGGCCCATAATAGTATAATTTTAGGAGTTAAGCAAACACTCTGTAATCTATAAAACAGCAATAATTTAAGGAGAAACAAAATGGCTAAAAGGATCTCGGTTCTATTGACGATTTTAACGATTATTTCGGCATCATTTGCCTTGGCTCAGACCGAGGAACCGGTCGATCAGCCGGCTGCCACCAGTGCTTTTGGCGCCCAGATGATGGGCGGGCTGGGAGTGGTGATGATAGACGGCGATATGTATTACCGGGTCCAGTTGGTTCCGGAACTGTCGTTCTCCAAGATCGGTCTGGGTCTGGATGTGGACCTACTATTCAACAACGACGGCATTCGCAAGGAGGACTGGAACCCCAAGAGCCGCTGGGTGCGGATAATCCGTTATGCCCGCTGGGGGCATAAGCACGACCGGGTCTATGTGCGGGCCGGGGCGTTGGATGCCGCCACTTTGGGGCACGGTTCCATCATGTACCGCTATGGCAACCAGGTCAACGATGCCGACCGCAAGATAGGAATGGAGCTGGACCTGGACTTCGGTATGGCCGGCTTCGAATCGGTGGTGTCCAACTTCGGGCGGGCCGAGATCTACGGCGGCCGGGCCTACGTGCGGCCCCTCAAATCCACCGAAATACCGATCCTCAAGAATTTCGAGGTGGGCGGTACGGTGGCCAGCGACCTGGATCCCGACCAGAGATCCGGTACCGACGACGGGGTGACGGTGTTCGGATTCGACCTGGGCCTGCCGATCATCAACACCAGCCTGCTTTATACCCAACTGTATTACGATTTTGCCAAGATCAAAAGCTTCGGCTCCGGCAACGCTGTGGGCATCTCGGCCGACCTTAAATTCCCCGGGAATATCCTGATCTTGTCCTCCAAACTGGAGCAAAGATTTTTGGGCCCCCGCTACCTGCCCCAGTATTTTGACCGTTTCTACGAGGTGGAACGTTATCAGTTGTTCGACACCATCCCGGTCTGGAAGAGCTACATGCTGAATTACCTGACGGAGAAGCGCAACGGGACCTACGGCGAACTGGCGGCCACCCTGGTGGGCAAGCTGACCATTCTGGGAAGCTACCAGGCCATCCATAAAGTACCGTATAGCGGCGTGCTTCATTTCGGGACGGACCTGTCCCAGCTGATCCCCAATAACAAAATGGAGATACGGGCGGCCTACGATCAGAAGGGCATCAACGGGACCAAGGACCTGTTCACCAATAACGAGAACACCCTGGTGACGGTGGAGGGCGGCTATCAGGTGTATTCCCATGTGATGCTGTACCTGACCTACCTGAAGACCTACGAAAAGACCACCCAGGACGATGCCGGGAACACCATTCCGGCCTACTATAAGTCGGTGGAGAAATTCTCGCCCCGCCTGGCGGTCAAGTTCAACTTCTAAATTCCGGCCCCAAAGGTCATCTTTCTACGGGATGAATGCCATGTACCGGCATATAAGCTCTTTTTTAGGCAGCCTGGCGAATTTCGTCTTTCCTCCCTTTTGCAGTCATTGTCATCTGCGGGCTCCGGAAGGGCTGGCGGGCGGAATCTGCCAGGACTGCTGGAGCACGGTCAAAATTTGGAAGAACGGGCAGTGCCAGCGTTGCGGCCAGCCGGCGGCTGAAGCCGAATCTCTATGTCAGCATTGTCTCATTCCCGACTGGGGCTGCAACGATATTAAAACCCTCGGGCCTTTTGAGGCCCCGCTGTCCGATGCCGTTCACATGCTTAAATATTCGGATGCTAAAAGCGTATCCCGAAGGCTGGGAGCCATGATGGCCAAATGCGTTGTCTCCGATCAAAGATACAATAAAGCGGACCTGGTTCTGGCCGTGCCGCTCCATAAAGCCCGGAAAAGGGAGCGGGGATACAACCAGGCCCAGCTTCTGGCCGAACAGCTGGGAAAATCGCTGGGCATACCCTCTCCGGAAGGCCTGGTAACCAGGGCCAGGCATACCAGATCCCAGACCACCCTGAACAAGGAACAAAGGCTCAGGAACGTTGAAGGAATATTTGCCGTGCATAATCCTGACAGAATCAAAGACAGATCCATAATACTGGTTGATGACGTGTTGACCACCGGGGCCACCATAGGCTCATGTGGTCAATCTCTTTTATTGGCCGGGGCCCGGGAGGTCCTGGCTATGACGGCGGCTGCCGCGCCGTTGTGATCGGGTAATTTTAAGGGGGCCTGGTTTGGGTTTTACCGCAGAGACGCAGAGAAGTTTATTAATTATTCTATTGCCTGCCAGCCGAAGACTTGGCAAAGGCTGGTCATTCCCGCTAAAGCGGGAATCCAGACAGATAATCAAAAAGCCCGATTTCGGTTGACATGCCCGTGGGGTAGTGCTAAACTAAAATTTGACAGTTTATAAGGGGTCTTTTATGAAAGAAATATCCATTCTGCAGAAGCACCGGTCTAACTACCAGCCCAAACTGCCGCCAGTTTTCATCCAAAAAGAGACATCGGTCAAAACCCGGGAAGGAGAACAGGCGGAGCCGCAGTCCGACCAGAAGGCCATCAACGAAAGATTTCCCAGGACATACGGGCTTCCATTGCTGACCTTTGAGACTACCGGGAGAACCGAATTGCCGGCCATCAGGGTGGGGGTGGTGCTTTCCGGGGGGCAGGCTCCCGGCGGACACAATGTCATCGCCGGACTGTTCGACGCTATAAAGCAATTCAATAACAAGAGCGAGCTCTACGGCTTTCTGGAGGGGCCCAGCGGACTGATAAATAATAGGCACCTGCTGCTGACCGAAGAGATCATGGACCAGTACCGCAATACCGGGGGGTTCGATATCTTTGGCTCGGGCCGCACCAAGCTGGAGAAGGAGGCGCAGTTCGACCAGACGGCAGCCACCTGCCGTTCGGCCGGGATCGGGGCCATCGTCATTATCGGCGGCGACGATTCCAACACCAATGCCGCCATGCTGGCGGAGTATTTTCTGCAGAAGGATATCGATATAAAAGTGATCGGCTGTCCCAAGACCATCGACGGCGACCTAAAGAATAAACAGATCGAGATCTCCTTCGGCTTCGACACCGCCACCAAGGTCTACTGCGAACTGCTGGGCAACATCCAGCGGGACGACCAGTCGGCCAAGAAATACTGGCATTTCATACGGGTGATGGGCCGAGCGGCCTCGCACATCGCCCTGGAATGCGCCCTGCAGTGCCATCCCAACATCACCATCATCTCCGAGGAGGTGGCCGACAAGGGCCAGCGCTTAAAGGAGATCGTGGAATATATCGCCGGGGTGGTCCGGGACCGCTCCCTGAACGGCATGGATTACGGGGTGGTGGTGATCCCCGAGGGGCTGATAGAGTTCATTCCGGAGATCAAAATACTTATCGCCGAGCTGAACGATCTGATGGCCGATCACAAGAACTTTTTCAACGGCCTGCCCACTCCAGAGGACAAGCACCAGTTCATCAACAAGAACCTTACCGCCCAGTCGGCCCAGGCCTTCGCCTCGATCCCCCAGGAGATCCAGTGGCAGTTGTTGGAGGACCGCGATCCCCACGGCAACGTCCAGGTATCCCGGATCGAGACCGAGAAACTGCTGATCGACATGGCCGGCGACCTGCTGAGGGAATGGAAGGCCGAGGGAAAATTTTCCGGCAAGTTCAGCCCCCAGAACCATTTCTTCGGCTACGAGGGGCGCTGCGCCGCACCCTCCAATTTCGACGCCGATTACAGCTACAGCCTGGGCTATGCCGCGGCGGCTCTGGTGGCCTGCGGGAAGACCGGCTATATGGCGCAGGTGGCCAATCTGGCCGAGCCTCCGGGCAACTGGGTGGCGGGCGGCATTCCCCTGACCATGATGATGAATCTGGAACGCCGGCAGGGCCGGGACGCCCCGGTAATAAAGAAGGCCCTGGTGAACCTGAACGGCGGACCGTTCAGGGAATTCGTGCGCCAGCGGGAGGGCTGGGCCAAGGGCAATGAGTACATCTATCCCGGGCCCATCCAGTATTTCGGGCCGGCCGAGGTCTGCGACCGCACTACCATGACCCTGGCGCTGGAGCAGGGCGAGGACATCCTTAATATCCTGCAGGGGCTGGATGTTTTGCGGGACTCCGATGTCTTTTCCGAGCTGGGCCCGGAGGCCATCATTCATCTTTTGAGCCTGGTACAGCGGCTATACATAAAACCCGGACAGGTGGTCATCCGCCGGGGCGAGCTGGGGCAGTGCTTTTACATCGTGATGGACGGCGAGCTGGAGGTGATGGGCAAGGACGACAAGACCCCGGTGGCCACTTTGAAGAAAGGCGACCCATTCGGGGAGATCGCACTGCTGACCGATGTGCCCCGGACCGCCAACGTGGTGGCCAGGACCGACGGCAGCGTGCTGTTTTTGGATTCTTACAGCTTCAAGGATTTTCTGGCCGAGTTCAGCAACCTGGGCGACCGGCTGGAGAAACTGGGGGCGGAGAGGCTAAAGGAGCTTGAGGGGAAAGGGCAGGAATAAATAATCAACTCACCCCCCAACCCTTCTCTTGCCAAGAGAAGGGCAAAAGGATGAGTTCGAAACAGTAAACTATAATCCATGTCAGGAGGAATATCATGCCTTTAGTCGGAACTCGCGAAATGTTCAAAAAGGCCTATGATGGTGGGTACGCCGTCGGGGCCTTCAACGTCAATAACATGGAACTGCTACAGGCCATAGTGGACGCCGGCACCGAGGAGCGTTCTCCCCTGATCCTGCAGGTATCGGCCGGGGCCCGCAAATACGCCCGTCAGGAATACCTGATCCACCTGGTCAAGGCCGCCATGGAGACCACCGACATCCCGGTGGCGTTGCACCTGGATCACGGCGACAGCTTCGAGCTGTGCCAGGCCTGCGTGGACGGCGGCTTTTCATCGGTGATGATAGACGCCTCGCATTTCCCCTTCGAGGAGAACGTGGCCCTCACCAAAAAAGTGGTGGACTACGCCCACGCCAAGGGAGTGCCGGTGGAAGCCGAGCTTGGCAAACTGACCTCCACCTCCGACGAGCCCGGGGCCCGTGAGGCTGTTTACACCGACCCGGACGAGGTGGTCGAATTCGTCAAAAAGACCGGATGCGATTCGCTGGCCATCTCCATAGGCACCTCGCACGGGGCCTATAAATTCAAGGGCGAGGCCACCCTGGACTTCCCGCGACTGGAGAAGATCCAGGGCCTGCTTCCGGGGTACCCCATAGTCCTGCACGGGGCCTCGTCGGTTCCGGCCGATCTGGTGGATATCTGCAACAAGTACGGCGGCAAACTGCCGGGCACCCGCGGGGTGCCGGAGGAATTTCTGGCCCGGGCCGCCAAGATGGCGGTCTGCAAGATCAACGTAGACACCGACCTGCGAATCGCCATGACCGGGGCCATCCGCAAGGTCTTTGCCGAGAACCCTTCCGAGTTCGATCCCCGCAAGTACCTGGGCCCGGCCCGGGAGGCGGTCAAGCAGGTGGTCAAGGGCAAGGTCAAACTGTTCGGCTGCGCCGGCAAGGCGTAAACAATATCTTTACTTTGGCGTCCCTTTTTTCGCTACAGATGTGAATGTAGGCAAGTGGGGGTCCGGGGGCGCAGTGCGGAATAACGCCAAAAGCAATACAAAAATGATCAATGCTCCGAAGCCAATGCTCTTTTCATCAAAATTGTTGATTATATAAGCATTGAGTTAAACATTAAGCCCTGTGCCCCCGGCGGGTCTTTCGCCCTTTCTGCCCGGACAGAAAGGGCAGGAGGAGATTATCCGTTTTTAAACCGTCTGATGCTTTCTATTATTGTTCTTTTTCTTTTTTGTGCCGCCAAAATGAAAAAGAACCAAAAAGAAAAAAGCTCGTCGCTGAAAAATTATCCGGGCGCTGCGCTTCTCGAAGCCACCTAAATTTGTCAAACACAAAGAAAGGTAGAAGTCCTGTTCACTGACAAATTATTAACGGCGTCTTCTGGGATGCTCTCTGATAATTTTGAGGCGACATCAGCATCACGCTATCGAAAATAAATTTACCAAGGTTAGTAATAATATTTTAAGGAGGAATGGTATTGGGCGACAATTAACGTCCTTTTTAGATTGCCTGAATTCAATAATTAAACAGAAAAGGAGCGTGAACATCATGAGTACCGATATCAAAAAATCACTTCGGGAACTGACTAAGATGCAGCCCGGCGAGGGCTATGTGCTGAGCGTCTATGTTAACGCCACCCCGGATGGCAAGGGCCGAAGGAATTACAATATTTTTCTCAAGAAGAAATTCAGCGAGATAGAAAAAAGCTTAAAGCCGCACAGCCCCGAAGCGAAAACCTTCCCGATTGACGTCAGGGAGATCAACCGTTATTTGGAGGGGGAACTAAAGCCGGAGAGCAAAGGGGCCGCTATCTTCATATCCCAGCACAAGAAAATATTCAAGACCTTCCAGACGGTGCTTCCCCTGACCAACCGGGTGATAGTGTCCCGGGTGCCTTTCATCTACCCCCTGGCCAGGATGTCCGATAATTACTACCCTTACGGCGTAATTATCAGCGACGAGAAGCAGGCCAGAATGCTGAAGATATATCTGGGCCATCTGGAGGAGGAGGCCGACATAATCACCGCGGCCGACGACATCTCGGCCAAGGGCTACGAGACCAGGAAGGGTCGGCTGGGCCTGTCCGACGAGAAACATCAGCGGCATCTGAAGGACCTCAGGGCCAAACATATCAAAAGTACCATCCGGGAGGCTCAGAGATTTTTCAACGGCGACATCGCCCATCTGCTGCTGGCCGCTGAGAACGGAACTTTGGCCGAGATCAACAGGCAGCTGCCGGCCGCGCTAAAGAACAAGGTGATCACCACCGCCAAATTCGATATCAAATCGCCTAATAAAAAGGTGCTGGATGAATCTCTGAAGCTGTTCAAGGACTTGGAGAATCAGGAATCCCAGAGGATCGCCCGGGATGCCGTGGTGCTGGCCAAAAGCAAGGGGGGCCGGGCACTGCTGGGCACCAGGGCCATTCTGTCTGCCCTGCAGGACGGCCGGGCCGAAACCCTGGTGATAACGGAAAAATATTCCGGGCAGGGCTGGCAATGCGCCGACTGCCTGATGCTGGGGGCCTTGGGCAAACCCAAGGTATGCATCTATTGCGGCGGCAAGGCCATCGACAAAGATCCGGACATGAAGGAGGAGATGGTGGGCCTGGCCCTGAGACACGGGGTCAAAGTGGAATTCGTGGAGGGGGCCCGGGAGTTGGAGGCCAACGGCGGGATCGGGGTTCTGCTCAAAAACAGATAAATATAAAACCATATTTGCCCGGAAAAGCTTATAATTCAATTTTAAGGAGAGCCATATGCCGGTGATCACCATATCCAAAGAACACGGGGCCGGCGGCAAGCAGATATCCCAGGACCTCGCCCGGGCCCTGGGTTATGAACTGGTGGACAAGGCCATGATTGTCAAGGTGGCCCAGAACGCCAAGGTGACGGCGGAGAAGGTGGAGAAATTCGACCAGGAGGACTACGATTCCATGAGCAAGTACCTGAACGGACTGCTGCTGGCCAATCCCTCTCTCTACTCCGGGCTGGGGTTCGAACTGCCGATGGCCGGGCCGGGGATCCTGCCGGCGGGATATGATTTCTTCGATGCCGAGCAATATCTCAAGTTCACTCAGGCCATGATGGAGAATCTCTGCAGCAAGGGGAGTGTGGTGCTGGTGGGCCGGGGGAGCCAGGTGTTCCTGTTCGACAAACCGGGCTGCCTGCACTTGCGGCTGGCTGCGCCCCTGGATTACCGGATCAAGCGGGTGATGGAAAAGCAGGCCGTCGGCGAGAAAGAAGCCAAGGACCTGATACACAAAAAGGACAAGGCCCGTTCGTCCTACATCAAGGATTTCTACCAGCGGGACTGGAACGACCCCGCTTTGTACCATCTGATGATCAATACCGCCAGGATAAAAAGCCAGGGGATCATCGCCATCGTCAAGGAAGCCATAAAACTAATATAAGAGCTTATCCTCAAATAACAATTTGGGCATAAACGACTGCAAAACCGCCATACAGCGTCACGCTCATTTACCGTATCGCTACGGATACGCTTCACTCGCGTTCCTTGTCTGGCAGCTTTTCGCACGTTTATGCTAGCCCAAAGCTTATTTAAAGATAAACTCTAAAACTTTAAACACAGGAGAGACTACTATGGGTGTAAAAATTGGTATCAACGGTTTCGGCCGGATCGGCCGCTTGGTGATCAGTGCTATGGCGGAGCAGAAAATACTGGGCAACCCCCTGGACGTGGTGGCGGTGGTGGATATCTCCACCGATGCCAGATATTTTGCCTACCAGCTGAAATACGATTCGGTCCACGGAAAATTTCCCGGCGAGATCAGCACCGCCAAGAGCGACCCCTCGCTGGCTGAGGATGATGTCATTATCGTCAACGGTCACAAGATCAAATGCATCATGGCCACCAAAGATCCCGCCCAGCTACCCTGGAAGGACCTGGGAGTGGAGCTGGTGATTGAGGCCACCGGCCTGTTCACCCATTCCGACAAGGCCCAGGGACACCTGGCGGCCGGGGCCAAAAAAGTTCTGATCACCGCACCCGGCAAGGGCGAGGTCAAGACCATCGTGCTGGGGGTCAACGAGAAAGAGTACGATCCGGCCAAGCATGATATCGTCTCCAACGCCTCCTGCACCACCAACTGCCTGGCTCCGGTGGTCCACGTGCTGATGAAGGAGGGGATCGGGATTGAGAACGGCCTGATGACCACCATCCATTCCTACACCGCCACCCAGAAGACGGTGGACGGGCCCTCCAAAAAGGACTGGCGGGGGGGCAGGGCGGCGGCCATAAATATCATCCCCAGCTCCACCGGGGCCGCCAAGGCGGTGGGAGAGGCCATCCCGGCGGTCAAGGGAAAGATGACCGGGATGTCGTTCCGGGTGCCCACCGCCGACGTTTCGGTGGTGGACCTGACCTTCCGCTCCGAGAAGGAGACCTCCATCGAGGCCATAGACGGCCTGCTGAAAAAGGCCTCGGAGACCTATCTGAAGAATATCCTGGGGTACGCCGACGAGGAGATGGTTTCCACCGACTTCATCCATGACAAGCGCTCGTCCATCTACGATTCCTTAGCCACCCTGCAGAACAATCTCAAAGGCGAGAAACGGTTCTTCAAGATAGTCAGCTGGTACGATAATGAGTGGGGATACTCCTACCGGATTGCCGAGCTGGCCAAACTGATGATTGAAAAAATGTAACCGGAGGCTTAAAAGGCGCCGCATAGCTCTGTGTTGTGCGGCGCCGTATTTGTATCCATGCAAAAGAATTTTAGAATAACGATTCTCACAATAATTTTCGCCGGGCTCTCTTTTTTCTCCAATGGCGCAGCCCAGGAATTGCAGATATTCCAGACCAATTCGACCAACGGACATCTTTTCCCCTGCCGCTGCCCCAGCGAACCCAAGGGCGGATTGGCCAAGCAGGCCACGCTGATTAAAAAAATGGCCGGCGGCCGGGAATATCTGTTGCTGGAATCGGGCGATATCTTCGGCCTTAGTTCCGATCGGGCTGACGACTCCTTGATGCTGGCTTGCTATCAGGCCATGGACTACCAGGCGGTGGCCATCGGCGACCAGGAACTGGCCAAGGGGGGCGAGTATCTTTTAGGCCTCAAGGGCAAATTTACCGTGCCCTTTCTCTCTGCCAATCTGTTGTATCAGGGCGATCCGATAACCGAGGCCTATCGGGTGATCACCTTTGGCCGGGCTAAAACTAAAATAGCCCTGATCGGGCTGATATCCGATAAAACCCTGAAATATTATCCCCGGGAAAAACTGGAGGGGATCAAGATCCTTCCGCCCGATTCGACCCTCAGGGTCCTGATCGACAGTTTAAAAAACAAAGTTGATCTATTTATACTGCTCTCTCACTTGGGCTTTGAGGAAGAGCTTGAGATCGCCAAAAAATTCCCAGAGCTTTCGTTGATCATCGGGGGCCACAGCCAGACCCAGCTGGAGCAGCCGCATTACGGCAACGGGGTGCCGATAGTAGAATCCGGGGCCAGCGGCAGGCGCCTGACCAGGACCATCCTTAGCAAAACCTCGGGCAAATGGGCCCTGGCCGAGTCCGGGCTGTCCGGCATCACTTCCGATCTGCCGGACCACAGGGACATCTTTAAGATAATCGGGCCCGGCCCGGATCACGCCTATGCCAGCCAGCCGGATATCGCCCTAAAGCCCGACAAAGCGGTGGTCCATATCTTCGTGGCCCCTGACTGTCCGGACTGCAAGGATCTGGAGAAGGGCCTCTTTGCCAGGATATCCCGCCAATATTCCGGCCGTCTGAAAATCCAATACCACGACGTCAACGATCCCGGCGAATACAAACTGCTACTGGGTTACGAGAGGTTGCTTAATGACCGGAACAATCAGATACCGGCGGTGGTCATAAACGACAGGATATTAGGCGGGATAGGGGAGATAGAAAAAGAACTGGAAAAGCTGATCAAGGAAGCCATAAGCCGGGGATCGATGGAGAAGCCGAAATCCAATAGCCCGGCAACGCGGGAAATGACCGGCAGGAAGCCTGGACAGATGATGGAAACGGTGTTGGTTGACAGCATCTATCTGGCCTTTGTCACCGATCTGCGCTGCCAAAAGTGCGGCCGGGCCGAGTATATGCTGAGAGCCCTGCAGGCGGAATATCCCAACCTGGCGGTCAAAAAATTCGACCTCCAGGCCAGGGAGGATAAGGTCGTCATCGAGGCCATGGGGATACTATACGATCTTCCAGGCAACAAGAGAATGATAGCCCCCAGCGCTTACATCGGGGACGATAATCTGATAGGCGAGCAGATAAATGACGCTTCCCTGGCCGCCCTGATCGCCAAACATTCAAAGGGCACCAAGCGGGTCCCCTGGGAGGATGCCAAAAAATATACAACCCAGGCCGGCCAGAGCATCTTCGAGCGTTTCAAGTCCTTCGGCGTGCTGGGGGTGATGGGGGCCGGCCTGCTAGATGGCATCAATCCCTGTTCGCTGGCGGTGCTGGTGTTCTTCATCTCCTACCTGGCCTTTGTGGGCCGTAAACGCTGGGAGATCCTGGCGGTGGGCATCTCTTACACCCTGGCCGATTTCCTGGTATATTTTATGATCGGCGTCGGCGGGCTGTCCTTCCTGCTATCATTGAAAGCCCTGCCGTTACTTAGTCGTATATTATACTGGACGGCCGTTGTGGCCGGTCTTGTTCTGGCGGTCTATAATTTCAGGGATTATCTGAAAGCGCGCAAAGGCGACCTGTCCGGCATGGATCTGCAGTTATCCACCAAAACCAAACAGCGCATTCATAAGGTGATCCGCGATCGGATGGGGGCTGGCGGGCTTATCGGCGGAGCTTTTATGGTGGGGCTGATCACCTCGGTGCTGGAGTTCGCCTGCACCGGGCAGGTATACCTGCCCACCATCGCCTTCGTCAGCCAGATATCTTCTGCAAAATATCAGGCCTACGGCTATCTGCTGTTATACAACCTGATGTTCGAAGTGCCGATGATCATTACCTTTGTCATCGTTTTCTGGGGGGTGTCCTCCAAGACCATAGCCGGATGGGCTCAAGCTTCGGTGGCCGGGGTCAAGCTGGCCACCGCCATATTGTTTACGGTGATGAGCCTGGCATTGGTTCTGATTTTGCTGAATTAATAAATTTGACCCTAAATGAGGTTGATATACAGTTTGTAGCATGTAATATTTGTAAATTGTAGTGTTGCAATGGTAGAATTCCGGTTCTTTGAGGCTTAGCTTCTTCATCCGCTTTCTCTTTGAAGAGAAAGCTCCAAAGCATGCCCTGAGTTATATCAATATTTGGCTGACGAAGGGAGAACTTTCGCTGCACCGCTGCCCTGGAGCCCCAAAACCAGCTGCCTAAATGTCTTGATCACGAAACACGGCACCCGCAGGCAAAACATTCTTAACGGCAGCTTTTGCCAGGCAGCAGCGCTGATGCGACCCAACCTCTCCCTGCCTGGCGGCTTCCCTCCCCGCTGCGGGGAGGGAGTGTGGGTGGGGTCAGCCTTTCAGTGAAGCGGCTCACACTTCAGCCCCGATAAAGCAGTCATTGTGTCATGAACATCCTGCTTGTTCTGGTTCAATGACTGCCGGGGCGTAGGCCTTGCTATCCACGGAGCTGGGCGGCAAAGACTTCCTTCGACAAGGCAGGCATGATGTCCCTCTCAGGACGGCGTCTTTGGTTCCTTTCTTAGTCATAAGAAAGGAACAGTAAAGATATTGCTGAAGCAATTTCGAAAACACTAAAAACCAGAAAAATATAATATTAAAAGAGAGTTATGCCGAGTAATTATTTTCAACAAAACAAAGACTATCTTATGGCCACCGTCGTAGGACTATTGGCCGGGTGGCTCGATCTTCTTCATGTCAGCTGGGTGTTGACCGCCTTGTTGGTGTTGTTTGGCGGTGCAGCTTTAGGACATTTCTTCGAACGGCATCCCCGTAGCCTGGCCTTCTCACTGGGATTCGGACCGTTTCTGCTGCAATTGTTGGCGCTGATGTTCGATTGGATGCCGGCTTTCAAGCAAAACCTGTTCTTCTCCCTGCTGGCCCTGATCCCGGCGTTCATCGGAGTCTATGCCGGGCGATTGTCCATCAAATTAAAAAAATAGCCATCGGGTTTTGGCCGGACACCAGATAAACAAATATATCAGATTGACCGGATATGAACAGCGGCTCCCAAGACAGCTTTAAGAAAAGCCCCAGATACAAGAGACCGATGCTCTGGCTGGAGTCGGCCGGATCCGGCGCTTATTACCCTTACGAAATAATCGACCGAAAGATCGACACCCTGGAAATAATCGGCGAATGGAACCAGATGGGGGTCTTGTTGCGGCGCTCCCTGAAGGCCTTGGAAGTGTTCGAGGACAAGAGGATAATTGCCGAGGCCTACAGCCGGCTGGGAAGCCTGAAGGTCAACCAGGGGGAGTATTCGGAGGCCGGCGAATTATTCGATAAATCCCTGGAGATCTTTAGAAACACCGAGGACAAAAGGGGACAGGGCCGGGTGCTGTGCAACATCTCCAACATTTACCATAACCGAGGGGATTTTAACCGTGCCTTGGAATGCCTGGGCGAATCCCTGCGATACGCCGAGGAGCTGGGGTGGAAGCAGGGGATCAGCCGGGCCATCGGGAACATGGGCATCATGTATTACGAAAAAGGCGATTTCAACCAAGCTATAGAACACTATCAAAAGGCCATGGACATCTCCCGGGAACTGGGCGACCAGGAGACCGAGACCATCTCGGTGGGCAATATCGGTATGATCTATCAGGAGAACGGCGATTACCCCAAGGCTCTGGATTATTGCACCCGCTACCTGAAGATGGCCCAGCGGCAGGGGAACAAGCAGGTAATAAGTTATGCCCTGGGAAACATAGGTTCCCTCTATTTTGAGATGGACGAATTGGAAAAGGCCAAAAATTTCTTCAGGCAATATCGGGAAATCTCCCTGGAGCTTGGGGACAAGCCGGGGCTGATAGTGGCCTGCGACGACATGGGTGTCACCGAGATGTTCCTGGGGAACTACCGGGCCAGCCAGGAGTATTTTGACAAAGCCCTGGAGTTGACCGAAGAACTGGGCAATATGGAGAACCTGGCGGTCCTGATGGCCAACATGGGAAAGTTGCAAACCAGGCTGGGACGGATAGAGCAGGCCGAGGAATATTTTATTAAGGGGGCGGGCATTGCCCAAAAGACCGAGAATAAATTCCAGCTGTCGCAGAACTATTATTTTCTGGCCGGCCATTATTTTAAGACCGGGCGTTACCAGCTTGCCCGGGAGAATAATCAAAAGGCCCTGGGACTGGCTATGGAAACCAACTGCCAAGATGTGATCATAAAAGCGGGCATACTGGAGAACCTGCTGCTGGCAATGGACGACAGGCCCGGAGCCGTTGCCGGTCTGGACTCCATACTGCCGGATGCCCCGGCAGATAAATACAAAGCGGAAATAAACTATCATCTTTTCAAACTGACCGGCCAGGAGGCAAACAGGGAGGCCGCCGCCGACCTTTACCGGGAGCTTTGGCAGAAATCGGGCAATATCGATTACCGGGACCGGCTGAAAGAACTGCAATCATCCGTGAAATAAAATAAAAGGGAACAATGAAAGAACTGATCATTAAGAACGTGAAGATAGGCAACGGAAATCCGCTGGTCCTGATAGCCGGGCCTTGCGTGCTGGAGGACGAATCGGTGGTGATGAGGACCGCCGAGGAGATAAAAAGGATCACCGAAAAGCTGAAGATAGGCCTGGTGTTCAAGGCCTCCTACAAAAAGGACAACCGCTCGTCGGCCAAGAGCTATCAGGGGCCGGGACTGGAGGTCGGGTTGAAAATGCTGGAAAAGGTCAAAAAACAGTTTGATGTACCGGTACTCTCCGATGTCCACTATCCCGAGGAGGTGGCTGCCTGCGCCCAGGTGTTGGACATCATCCAGATCCCGGCCTACCTGTGCATGCAGACAGAGCTGACATTAAAAGTTGCCCAGACCGGCAAGGTGGTCAACATAAAAAAGGGACAATTCCTGGCCCCGGAGGACATGGGGCACATCGTCAAAAAGATCGAGGAGGCCGGCAATACCAACATTCTTCTGACCGAGCGGGGCAGCTGCTTCGGCTACCACAACCTGGTGGTTGATTTCAAGTCCCTGCCCATAATGCGCTCGCTGGGCTATCCGGTGGTGTTCGACGTCACCCACACCATTCGCAAGTACGGCAAACCGTCCAGCGATCCGGCCGGAGGTAGCCCTGAGTTCATCGAACCGCTGGCCCGGGCCGGGGTGGCCTGCGGCTGTGACGCCATCTTCATCGAGACCCACCCCAAACCCTGCGAGGCCAAGTGCGATGCGGCCAGCATGCTGGAACTGTCGAAGTTGGAGCGGCTGCTGGAGAGCCTGATCGAATTGGATCAGGTGGTCAGGAAGCACGTTTAACCACAAAGACACCCCCGCTTTTACGGGGTTCACGCATCTTATTTTTACTAGTGGCTCTCAGGGCACAAGGAAAGTACTTGAAGCTAAAATGTCATTCCCGCAACAGCGGGAATCCAGGCCCATGGATACCTGCCTTCGCAGGTATGACAAAAAATAAATCATGCAGCCAAAACCAAAGGAGTAAATAATGAAAAAGATCACACTCATTTCAGCCCTGGTGCTGATCGCTGTCAGCGCCTTTGCCCTGCAGACCATCGAGCAAAAGACCCCCATCTCACAGGTGGTCATCTATAACGACCGGGTGGAGATAACCCGGATGCACAAGACCGGCTATCAGCCGGGGGAGTATCAGTTCAAAATGACCGACTTGCCGTCCTCGCTGGACGAGAACTCGGTGCGGGCCTCCGGGAGCGGCACGGCCGAGGTCAAGATAAACGGGGTGAAGATCGAGACGGTGTACTTAGACACCACCACCAACCAGAAGTACAAGGCCCTGGAGGATTCGGTGGAACAGCTCAAAGAACAGCAGAAGATATACGACGACCGTTACAGCCTGCTGCAGAAGGAGGCCGATTATTTGGAAAAGATAAAGAATGCCAGCACTGCAGTGCCTTCAGGCAGGGAATCCGAAAAGCCCAAATCCACCACGGTCAGCGAGTGGACCGGGCTGTATAATTTCTACGACGCCAAATTCGAAGCGATAAACAAGGAACAGCGGAACATAGAGAAGAGCAAAAAGGTCCTTCAGGCAAAGCTGAACGCTCTGCAGAACCGTCTGCACAAGATATCGGCCGGGGCCAACCTGACCAAGAAGAACGTGAGCGTCAGCTTTACTGTCAAAAAGGAGGGCAGCCTGGCCTTGAGCCTCAGCTACATGATGATGGGGGCCTCCTGGCATCCCCAGTACGATATCCGGGTGTCGCCGGAGAACAAGGAGGTGGAGTTCACCTATTACGGGGTGATATACCAGAACACCGGCGAGGATTGGAAGAACGTCAAAGTAACGCTGTCCACCGCTCAGCCGTCCATCTCCGGCGCCATGCCGGCCCTCAAGCCCTGGTATGTCGACGTCTACCAGCAGTACTACCAGAAGGGGCAGGCCTCGCAAAGGGCCAAACAGAATATTGCCTACAGCAAGCAAATGCAACAAGCCCCTGCAGAGCAAATAGCTATAACAGGTGGTTTTAATGCAGAATATGGCGAGGCCGCATCTGGTGTTGTAAATACATCCCTGTCAACGTCGGATGTGGAATTCACAGGCACCTCCTATGTCTACCAGACCCCGGGTGAGAACAACATCCCCTCGGACGGCGAGCCGCATAAGATACCCATCGCCTTCGAGACTTTAAAGGCGGATTTCGAATACTCCTCGGCCCCCCGCCTGAAGCAGTATGCCTACCTGCAGGGCAAGGTCAAGAATTCCACCGAATATCCCTTCATCGCCGGGGACATCAACGTCTTCTTCGGCAACAATTTCGTGGGAAGCTCGGCCATCAACACCGTCATCCCCTCGGAGAAGTTCGACGTCTCGCTGGGCATAGACGAGGGCATCAAGATCACCCGGCAGAAGGTGAAGGACCTGACCGAGGGAAGCAAGAAGATCAAGAAGACCTACGGCTACAAGGTGACGGTCAAGAACCTTAAAAAGACCAAGGAGATACTGACGGTCAACGAGCAGTATCCGGTGTCGCGCAACGATAAGATCAAGGTCAAACTGGTGTCGCCAAAGTTCGACGACGAGAAGCTGGAATTCGGGATCAAGGAAAAGGCCAACGGTCTGATAGAATGGAAGATGGAGCTGGGCCCGCAGGAGAAGACGGAGATGGAACTGGAGTACATCCTGGAATATCCCAGCGGGGTCAGCGTAACGGGGCTGTAGACCTCACCCTACTTTCGTCTCCCTCTCCTAATGCTTTAGGAGAGGGACGGGGAGAGGTCAAATGCCTGGATTCCCATTCCCCGATCTATGTCGAGGACAAGTCTCATGGGACTGACAATAGGAAAATCAGTGATATCATTTATTTGTTTTAGCGCATTAGCGGTTCAATAAAGAAAGTAGGAAGATGAAGAGCAACAAGAAAAGCATAGTCAATCTGGGAAAGAAGGTCATTAAAACCGAGGCGCAGGCCCTGAACGACCTGGCCGACCGGCTCAATGGCAATTTCGATCAGGCGGTGGAAATCCTGTTCAACATCAAGCGCAAGGTGATCGTCACCGGGGTGGGGAAGTCCGGCCTGATCGGACAGAAGATAGCCGCCACCCTGACCTCCACCGGGGCGCCGGCCTTTTTCCTGCATCCCACCGACGCCCTGCACGGCGACCTGGGGTTGGTGCGTAAGGGCGACGCGGCCATCATCATCTCCAAGAGCGGCGAGACCGACGAGCTGTACGAACTGTTATCGGTGCTCAAGCGGGTGGGGGTCAAGATAATCGCCCTGCTGGGCAAGCTGGATTCCCCGCTGGCCGGGCTGTCCGACGTGGTGCTGGATGTATCCGTAAAGGAAGAGGCCTGCCCCCATGACCTGGTGCCCACCTCCAGCACCACCGCCGCCCTGGCCATGGGCGATGCGTTGGCTGTGGCCCTGCTGGACCAGCGCAATTTCAGCCCGGAGGATTTTGCCTGTTTCCATCCCGGCGGCGGCTTGGGCAAAAGGCTGCTGCTAAAGGTGTCCGACCTGATGCTGACCGGCAAGGATGTCCCCATAGTCGCCAGCGGATCGGGCATGAAGGAGGCCCTGATAGAGATGACCGCCAAGCGCGGAGTTACTTCGGTAGTTGATGAGAAGGGCAAACTGCTGGGCATCATCACCGACGGCGACCTGAAGCGGCTATTGGCCAAGACCAACGACATCTTTTCCTTAAAGGTGGACGAGGTGATAGGCAAGAACCCCAAGACGGTGGATCAGGAGCGCCTGGCGGTGAAGGCCGCCAAGATAATGGAGGACCACCGGGTGACCTCCCTGCTGGTGGTGGACAAGGAGAAGAAGCCGGTGGGGATCATCCATCTGCATGATATCATGCAGGCGGGAGTCTTATAGATGTTAGGGATTAGATATTAGATTACAGGGGACGGGAAACAGGGATCAGATGACAGGGAATTGATATAATGGTTTAGATATTAGATTATAAGGAATAGATATGATAAAAATAATTGAAACGTCAATTACACGAGCCGAACTGGGGAATATGGCCAAAGCCATGTTCGGCAATATGGTCAAAGCCGTGGTTGACGTGGAAAAAGGCATTATGGCCGTGGGCGGGGAACTTCATTCCGACGAAGAGGGGCTTTTACTGGAAAACGGATCAGAGCAAAAGCACCTTTGGGGAATAAATATCTATCCTGAAATAGAGGGCGAGGGGTTTATAGAATTTGATTCCATGATAAATTTAAGACCATCGCATAATAATCTAAGCCGTGGAGTTGATGACAAGGAAACCAGGGAAAAGATCATAGAAGTTGTGACAAGGTTGGTGAAATGAGCGGATACCAGCATAAGGAATTGGCGGCCGGGAGGTGGTCCACGTTAAGCTTTATGGAGCAAATGGCCAATATCGGCAGCGAGGTGGAGCGGGCCATAAACTGGAAGAACAAAGACAACCAAGAATACAGCAGAATGGCCATTAACCGCGCCCTTGAACTGTTGGAATTAACTAAATCCGATGCACGCAATGTAAAAAAACTAAAAGAATTGGGTAGGCTTTATGAGGTGTTGGTTGATTATTTTTATTTTGATAATAGCTATTCTTCCTCGGACGAGTTGTGGCATAAATATTTTTATGCCTTTAACTATGCTGCCAGGGTGAATAAGTAAAAATATAGTAAGTAAATATATTGACACCGTAGGATTAATAGTGTAATATTAGTTTAATTGTAGAAAACCTTTTAACATAACTTTAAAAAGGAGCCAGCAAGTGTGCAAAGCCAAAGGGATGAAATCCATGGTCGTTCTGCTCTTTATGGCAGGCTTATTTTGGGGTTGTAGCAAGACGGAAACGCCGACCAGCACCACTACTACGGTAACCGTATCAAAAACAGCGATATGTTTTATTGGCAATTCTGGCGGCTTGGTAACATTAGTGTCGGATCCAACGGCGGACACTTCTTTATCAAACGCAACACTTAGTTGGGGCGGGGCCAAGACCTCTCTTGTTTTTCAAGACAAATATGTTTGGATAGGTTATATCGAATTATTTGGGGACGCAGACTTGGGTTATTCTCATCAATTTAAGGATACCGTGTTAACTTTAACGGTTACATCTAACGTTGGCAATTGTCAGGGCTCAATGGCATTGCCGGACAGCGCCTATATAAATGCTCCAACTTCTGGCAGCATCCTACCAATCGGTTCCGTAACTTGCACTTGGGCAACTGCGACCCGGGCAGAATGGTATATGGTTTATTATTATGCGTATGCTTATTCTTCATACAACTATTCTTACTGGGTGGGATGGAAAGATACGATTACCACTGGAAATAGCATAACCCTACCGGCATCATATTTCAATTATCCCGACGCCCAGTATTACGAAGTTTATGCGGTTGTGTTTCCTTACCGGGGTCCTAAGCCCCAAGCCAACTCCACCGGCAACATGACCGGAACCATCAAAGGCTTTTTAGTTGGCGAAGGTATGTATGATGATATATATTTTTATGTTGGCACACCGCCAAAAGGCATAACTACTCCCAAGGTGGAGCATAAGGAACCGAGCCGCGACGAAAGAATGAATAAATATTTGGATGCGGTTATGGGGCAATAAAACATATTTCTGGTATAAATTTTGCTGTGCTATTGACATGGGGAATTACGTTTCTCTAATTTATTGACAGATAAATCGTTATAAAAGACTTCGGATTTTATCAAGCGGCCTTTTTATTAAAAAAGGCCGCTTTTTAGCTTGAAAAGGGCATGTGGCTGTGGTAAATTTAACTGTGCGAAAAAAAATAAGACGCCATATACAATACATCCTCATCCGGGCAGTTCTCTTTGTCATTCAAATGCTTCCCAGACGGGCGGCTGTCTCTGCCGCCGCCGGGCTGTCCGGCCTGGCCTGGCGCTTTCTGAAAAAGGAAAGAAGGAAAACCCTCTTCAACCTGGCCCTGATCTTTCCGGAGCGCAAGGACCACGAGGCCGTGGGGCGGGAGGTTTTCCGGAATGTGGCGGTATCGGTGGCCGATGCCTTCACCCTTTTCAGGATAACTGATGACCAGCTGAACGACCTGGTGGAGGTCGAGGGCTTGGAGCATTTCGATGCCGCCTATAATTTGGGCAAGGGCCTGGTGGTCATTACCGGGCACATCGGTTGCTGGGAGTTCATCCCGGCCTGGTTCTCCCGCCATGGCTACAAGATCAGCGTCATCGGCAAGCGGGTCTACGATCCCCGGCTGGACAGAATACTGGCCAGGATGCGCACCAGCCAGGGGGTCAACATCATCGACCGGGACAGCGGGGCCAAGGACGCCCTGCGCGCCCTGCGAAACGGCCATGCAGTGGGAATACTGATAGACCAGGACACCCGGGTGGCCAGCATAGATGTGGAGTTCTTCGGGCATCAGGCCAGCACCCCGGTGGGGGCGGCCGCCCTGGCTGACAAGACGGGATCCCCGGTGGTGCCGCTGGCCATCCTCCGCAAGCCCGATGGAAAATATTTGCTGTCCGTAAAACCGGCCATCGCCTTTGACCAATCACTGCCCAAGGAGGAACGGATCCGGGCCATGGTCCAGGAGCAGACCCGCCAGCTGGAGGATTTCATCCGGCGCGACATCACCCAGTGGGTGTGGATGCATCTGCGGTGGAAGGAAAAGCCGTGAGTTTATGATTGTCAAACGATGGGGATACGGTTGTGATGGGATGGTAATACAATTGTTTAGGTTTTTATTTCAACTTTCTAAAAATTTTATAAAATAATGAAGAACACGCCGATATATCTTTTAATGCTACTGCTGGCCGGGTGCGGAGCCAAGGACCAGCCGGCCCGGATCCAGCCGGCGCCGGGCCGAACGCCATCCCAGACCATTGTGGGTTTCACCCTGATCGAGACCATCCTGGGGCGGCGCTCCTGGGTGCTCAAGTCCGACCAGGCCGATACCTACGACCAGAGCCAGGAGGTGGATCTGCGAAAGCTGGATATAGATTTCTACAAGACCGGCACCGATTCGGTCAACGCCACCCTGACGGCGGATTTCGGCAAAGTCAACATGGCCTCCCGCGACATGGAGGCCAGCCGGAACGTCCGGGTGGTGACCAGCGACAGCCTGGTGCTGATCACCGATTATCTCACCTGGAACAACGACACCAAAAAACTGTTCACCGAATCCGCCATCCGCCTGGAGAAGGGGACCGACTGGCTGACCGGCGACGGACTGGAGGCCAGCTCGGATCTCAAGGAGATCCAAATCAAGAGGAACGTCAGGGGCCAAAAAGATCTGTTGAATATAGAACGATGAGCTGCCTTGCCGGAATATTTTTGGCCGCCTTGCTGGCGGCCTCGGCGCCCGACACCAGCCAGCCCTACATGGTGTCGGCCAGCTCCATGAAGGTCCAGCTTATCGGCCAGGACAAGGTGACCTGGCTGCGGGGAGCCGTGGAGATCATCCACGGGCCGACCATCATCCGGGGCGACAGCGCCCGGATCTCCACTCTGCAGGAGCAGGCCCTGATCTGGGGGCATGTCCGGATAACCGACCGGACGGCTGAGCTGGCCGGTCGGAGCGCGGTCTACTTTAAAAGATACGGCCGGAGCGTCCTGCACGGCCGACCAAACCTGAAGGACGGCGGATGGACCCTGACGGCGGATTCCCTGGTCCACCTAAAGGATCAGGCCAAGAGCTATGCTTTCGGCCAGGTGGAAATGCGGGACTCGTCAGGCAAGAGCAATATCCAAAGCGACTACGGCGAATATTGGCACCAGGAGAGCTACGGTCTGCTGACCGGGCGCCCAAAATATTCCATCATCGGAGGCAGCGGCAAGCTCAGCGCCATCACTGCCGACCGGATGGAGGCCTACCAGCAGGGGCAGGTGGCTATCGCCACCGGCAATGTCCTGTACTCCGAGGACAGCGTCTGGGCCTCGGCCGGGAGGATGTCCTACTTTAGGAATGAGGGCCGGATGTTCCTGGAGGAGCAGCCCCGGGTGTGGCGCAGCGATGCCGACCTGTCGGGCCGGACCATAGAGCTGATCTTCTACCGGGACAGCCTGAAGAACTCAGTGGTGCGCGATTCGGTGGTCCTGCGACAGTTTTTGGCGGAGCCGGGCGACACCGACCTGATCAAATGCGACAGCCTGTGGATAGAGTTCGCCCAGGGAAAGCTCTCCCAGGCCCGGGCCACCGGCAGCGCCTGGAGCCGGTATCACCAGTTGGACAAGGGAAAGGTCTCGGGCTGGAACGTCACGGCCGGCGACCAGATGGAATTTTATTTTTCTGAAGGCAAGATAGATAAACTTAAGGTGAATCAAAAATCCAGGGGTGCCTATTTCGAATTGGAGAAGCCATGAGCCCCGGTAAAATGGGATTAAGACAGGAACTGAGGCAGGTGCTGGCTCCTGAGATGCTGCAACTTTTAAAACTGTTGCAGCTGCCCACCCTGGAACTGCAACAATTGGTGCGTCAGGAGCTGGAGATCAATCCCATGCTGGAGGAGATCCTGGAGGAGCCCTCCAGCGAACAACAAAAGGAGACTGAAGAACGAGAAGAACACAATGAGCCATCCCCGGAACTGGACCGCATCGATTGGCGGGATTACATGCAGGAAGGGGTGGACGATCGCTATCTTAAGAACCTAGAACCCACCGAGGAGCCCGAGGGCCCCATTGTCGTCCAGAAGGATACCTTTCAGGATTATTTGCTGTTCCAACTGAGGACCTCGGCGGCCGATCCCCAGGCCACGGCCATCGGTGAATACCTGATAGGCAATCTCAACGACGACGGATACCTGACCATCACCCTGGAGGAGGTGGCCCAGGCCCTGGAGCATGATCTGACCGCGGTGGAGCGGGCCCTGGCCGAGGTTCAAAAGCTGGACCCGCCGGGGGTGTGCTGCCGGAACCTGCGGGAATGCCTGCTGATCCAGTTGAATATCCTGGGACAGGAGGAAAGCCTGGCGGCCAGGATCGTGTCCGGCCACCTGGAGGCCTTGGTGCACCAGCGATACCCGGCCATCGCCCGGGCTTTGGGCGTCCTGGAATCCCAGGTGTTGCAGGCCAGGGAGCTGATATCTTCCCTGTCGCCCAAGCCGGGGGCCAGTTTCACCAGCGACGAGTCGCATTATGTCTATCCCGATCTGGTGATAGAGAAACGGGACGGGGAATACGTGGTAATCGCCAACGACCAGGCGGTGCCGCGGGTCAGGCTGACCACCGGCTATCGCCAGATATTATCCCAATCCCGCAAGTCCAGCCCCCAGGACCGGGAGTACGTGGTCAAGAGATTGGAGGCGGCAAGGTTCATCGTCCGGATGATAGAGCAGCGCCGCCGGACCATGACCCGGATAATGCAGGCCATCATCGAAAGGCAGACGGATTTTCTGGACAGAGGCATCAGATACATCAAGCCTCTGACCATGAAGCTGATCGCCCAGGATATCGAGATGCACGAGTCAACAGTCAGCCGGGCGGTGCACAACAAATACGTGATAACCCCCAACGGGATGCTGCCGGTGAAATATTTCTTCGGGGTGGGGCTGAAGTCCGATTCCGGGGAGGATTCCGCCAAATCCATCAAGGACACCATAGCCGAAATGATAAGACAGGAGATCTCCAAAAAACCCTTAAGCGACCAAGAGCTCGCCGATAGGTTAAGTCGCCAGGGGATTACCATCGCCAGGCGGACGGTGGCCAAGTACCGCGAGGAGCTGAAGATACTTCCCACCAAATACCGCCGGAGCAGGGGATGAGCATTACGGAAAGCAAGATAAAGAACCCCGCACTGGGGCGGCTGCCAGGCCATTTCAAACAGCGGATCGTCCGGTCTCCCAAAGTGGAGGAAGTGGCTGGCGCCCTGAGCCGTTTGGGCCTGCATACGGTCTGCGAGGAGGCCCGGTGCCCCAACCGCAACCACTGCTATTCCGAGGGCACGGCCACTTTTCTGATAATGGGAGGCAGCTGCACCCGCTCCTGCGGGTTCTGCGCCGTCAGCAAGAGCGCTCCCCAAAGGCTGGATCCCGACGAACCCCGGGCGGTGGCCCGGGCAGTAGCCGATCTTAAGTTAAAATATGCAGTGGTGACCTCGGTGACCCGCGACGACCTGGAGGACGGCGGGGCCGGCCATTTCCGGGAGGTCATCGAACAGCTCCGCCGCCTGGATCCCCCGGTCCTGATCGAGGTGCTGACCCCGGATTTTATGGGCCGCCCGGAATCGATCGATGTGGTGATTGCGGCCGGGCCGGATGTTTTCAACCATAACCTGGAGACCATTGCCCGGCTGTATCCCGTGGTGCGCCCCCAGGCCGATTACCAGAGATCATTGGACTTGATATCCAGGGTCAAAAGAAACGGCCTGCCCGCCAAGTCCGGCCTGATGGCCGGGCTGGGAGAATCGCTGGCCGAGATAAAAACCGCCATGTCCCATCTGGCCGATGCCGGCTGCGACATCGTGACCATCGGCCAGTATCTGGCGCCATCTGTCCTGCATCATCCGGCGGCCCGTTATTGGGAGCTCGAAGAGTTCGAGGAATGCCGGGCTTACGGCCAGGATATGCTGGGGTTCAAAGCAGTGGTGGCCGGACCCCTGGTAAGAAGTTCTTATTACGCCCACCAAACATACCAGACGATAAAACATTAACCGAAGGAGGGACAAAATGGATCTGAACATCACCACCAGGCATTTCGATGGACTGACCGATTCTCTGCGGTCGGATATCGAAATGAGGATGGCCAAACTGGAAAAATTCTTCGACCGCATCGTGGAAGCCAAGGTGATTTTAAGCGAGGAGAAGAACCGGCAGATCGTCGAGGTCTCCATCCATCTGCCGGGCGGGATCAGATTGCTGGCCAAGGAGGAGGCCGGGGATATGTGGGCTGCGGCGGAGACGGCTATCAAGAAGATAGAGATCCAGGTCAAGAAGGTCAAGGATCGGAAGAAGGACCGCAAGAGAACCACCCTCAGAAAACCGTTATAAAACAAACCAACCGGAGGCGCCCATGAAAGCGGTATTGGTAAAGGAACTGCTGGCCGACCGCCAGGAAACCCTGCATCTGGAGGTCCTGACCGGGGATATCGGCCTGGACCGTAAGATAATCATCGCCGACACCAACCGGCCCGGCCTGGCCTTTACCGGCTATATGGGCTATTTCCTGTGGGAGAGGGTGCAGATCATAGGCATCACCGAGACCGGCTACCTGGAGACCCTGCCATCGGATAAACGGATCGAGGCCATCAAAAGGATCACCGCTTTTGAACTGCCCTGCGTCGTGGTCACCAAGAAGCTGGCGGTGCATCCCGAACTGCTGGCCGAGGCCAAGGCCAGGAACATCCCGGTGTTAAGGACCGATATCGACACCACCGAGTTCATCCACCGGCTGTCCTCCTACATCGACAACATGCTGGCGCCCACCACCACCATGCACGGCACCCTGGTTGATGTCTACGGGGTGGGACTGCTGTACACCGGCGACTCCGGCATCGGCAAGAGCGAATGCGCCCTGGACCTGATCGAGCGGGGGCACCGGCTGGTGGCCGACGATGTGGTCACCATCAAGAAGCGCGGGGAGCGGGTGCTGATGGGCTACGGCAATCAGATGCTGCAGCACCATATGGAGATCCGGGGGATCGGCATAGTGGACCTGACCACCCTGTTCGGCATCCGCTCGGTGCGGATGCGCAAACGGATCGAGGTGGAGGTCCGGCTCAAGCGCTGGTCGGACGATGAGGATTACGAAAGGCTGGGGCTGGAGGAAAAGCCCACCACCATCCTGGGGGTGGAGATCCCGTTGATCACCGTGCCGGTGGTGTCGGGCAAGAACATCAGCGTGATCTCCGAGGTGCTGGCCATGAACCACCTGCTGAAACTGTGCGGATACAGCAGCGCCGAGGAATTCAACAACCGGCTGCTGGATTCCATGCAGAAGAAATTCGAGGGGGCCCGGTTCGTGGAGGACGATTTGGAGTGACCTTAATGAAAAAGATATTTATCCACTGGAATAGAAATAGATCGGAGTGTGAACAGTCCCCAATAAAAGCTTTTATAAAAAGCTTAAAATATCAAAAAGATGGGCTTTCCTCGGATAACTTTTCAGTTTTCAAAAAGGCAGTATGTTTCATAGTTGTAATATTTTTGGCAACGCAATAGCCATTGTTTTAGCTTTAAGTTACCTTTTTATGGGATATCTGGGAAGTGGTTTGGATGGACTTTTTAAAGTAGCCATCTTTCTCATAGTACCATTGGGTTGCATATTTTATAGTGATGCGTTGGGCCAATACACCGGGTTCTATGGGCGAGGATATATCACAAAAAAGAGCCCAGCATTTATTGTTCGCTTTATGGGATGGGCTTTATTGTTCGCTCCAATAGCAGCAATAATTATATCAAGGCAATATTAAAATGGAATGCCATAGATGTCATGTCTAAATTAAAATTCATATTCGGGGTTCATAACCACCAGCCGGTGGGCAACTTTGATTTCGTATTCAAAGAGGCCAGCCAGAAGGCCTATCTGCCTTTCCTGGATATGGCCGCCCGATACCCCTGGTTCCGTTTCACCATGCACAACAGCGGATGCCTGTGGGAATGGCTGGAGGCCAATTGCCCGGAGTATTTCGACAAGGTCAATGCTCTGGTCAAAGCCGGGCAGGTGGAGCTGATGGGCGGCGGTTTCTATGAGCCGGTGTTGCCGGCCATTCCGGAGAATGACCGCCGGGGCCAGCTGGAGATGATGTCCGGATATCTAAAAGATAAATTCGGTAAATCTCCCGACGGGGCCTGGGTGGCCGAGCGGGTGTGGGAGCCCTGCCTGGCATCAACCCTGGCCGGGGCCGGCATAAAATACACCGTGCTGGACGACTACCATTTCAAATGCGCCGGAAAGCAGGAGAAGGACCTTGCCGGACATTACCTGACCGACGACCAGGGTAAAAATCTTTCGGTATTTCCCATCAGCCAGAAACTTAGATACCTGATACCGTTTCATGACGTGGACGAGGTGATAGGCCATCTCCGGGAGCTGTACGATTCAAATAATAATGCTCTGGCCATAATAGCCGACGACGGCGAGAAGTTCGGCATCTGGCCCGGCACTTTTGATCATGTATACACCAAGGGCTGGCTGAAACGCTTTCTGGATAAGCTATCCCAGAACCTGGATTGGATCGAGCTAAGCACCTTCTCGGAAGCGCTCAAGGAAATATCTCCTTTGGGCCGGATATATCTGCCCACCGGATCCTACGCCGAGATGGGCGAGTGGGTGCTGGAGCCGGAATCGGAGAGTGTCTACCAGGAACTGGCCGGTCGACTCAAGGCGGAGAATAGCTACCAGCGATACAGCCCGTTCGTCCGGGGGGGGATCTGGCGAAATTATCTGGTGAAATATCCCGAATCCAATAATATTTACCGCAAGATGCTTTACGTCAGCGGCAAGGCCGCAGGCTCCGGTGATGATATCAAGCGGGAACTGTACCGCGGCCAGTGCAACTGTGCTTACTGGCACGGGATCTTCGGCGGGCTTTATCTGCCGCATCTGCGGGAAGCCCTGTACCGGCACCTGATTCGGGCGGAGAACCTGGCGGACAAAGATCAGTCGCCGGAATACCCCACGGTTGAAATGACAGACTTCGACGGGGACGGACATCAGGAGATCCTTTTATCCAACAGCAAGATGAACCTCTACCTCTCCCCGGAACAGGGCGGAACGATATTCGAATGGGACATCAAAGAAAAGGAAGTAAACCTTTTCGACACCCTGGCCCGCCGGCCGGAGAATTATCACCGTCAGATAGCCGGTATCGGCCACGGGGACCAGGGGCAGGGCAAAAGCATTCATGAGACGCTGACTGCCAAGGAGCAGGGCCTGGAGAAACTGCTCCATTACGACAGATTCCGCCGGGTGGGATTGGTGGATCATCTGCTTAATCCTGAAACCACCATGGAAGAGTTTGCAGCCTGTGCCCACCAAGAGACCGATCAGACGCTGGGCTCGAAATGGGAGGCTGGAACATCCAAGGAAGGCGGGCTGATAAAAGTCGAGCTGTCAAAAATATTGGGCGATCTTCAAATATCGAAGGCCATTTCTCTTGGTGCGGACGAATCGTTTCGGGTTCACTATCAATGGACCAACAACGGGAAGACAGGTCTTGATATCTGGCCTGGGGTGGAGTTCAATTTCGGATTGCTGTCATCGGGACCCGGGAGGTATTGCACATCGCCGGACCCGCTGTCCACCGAAAGGATGGATCTGCCGGCTTCCGACAGCGCAATCAGCCAGCTGTCGGTTCACGATGATTACCGTAAAATGGAGATCGTTCTCTCCTTAAGCCAGCCGGCCGACCTGTGGCGGTTTCCGGTGGAGACAGTATCCCAGTCGGAATCGGGGCTGGAAAGGAATTACCAGTGCTCGTGCTTTTTGTGGCATAAGAAAATAAAACTGGATCCCGAAGAAAAATATATAATAAATTTTGAAGTAGGATACAAAGAGGCTTGATGCAGGAGATAAAAGCGCCCATCGTTAACCGTCTGGGCATGCATGCCAGGCCGGCAGCCCTGTTCGTGAAAACATCCAGCAAGTTCCAGTCCAAGATCTGGGTCCGCAAGGATGACCTGGAGGTCAACGGCAAGAGCATCATGGGGGTGATGATGCTGGCTGCCGAGCCCGGCAGCAGCCTGATCATCAGAGCCGACGGGCCGGACGAGCAGGAGGCCCTGGAGGCCTTGGCCAAACTGGTAGCCGATAAATTTTATGAGGATTGATCATGGCTAATGAGACCAGATTATACGGGATCCCCGTCTCCCCGGGTTTCGGCATCGGCCAGGCTTTTATCTATCGCAAAAACCTGCCGGTGCTCAAGCGGCAGACGGTGGATAACGCCAACAAGGAGATCGCCCGGTTTCACAACGCCCTCAGCAACGCCCGGCTGGAGATCGCCGAGCTTCGGGACATGATCGCCTGCCGGCTGGGGAGGGACGAGGCCGAGCTGTGGACCGCTCAGCTGATGATGCTGGAGGACGTGACGGTGATCGAAGCTACCGCGGACAGGATAAGGGAGAAAAGACAGGATGCCGCCTCGGCCTTCCATGAGACCATCAACCAGGTGGCCGAGACCATAGAGTCGTCCTCCAATCAGTATCTGAAAGAGCGGGTGGCTGATATCCGGGACATCTCCTGGAGGGTGATAAAACACATCCAATCCGGAGATCCATCGGTTCTGCACAAGCTTCCCCGGAATTCGGTGGTGGTGTCCCACGACCTGTCGGCGGCCGATACCGCCCTGATGTCGGCCCGGAATATTGCCGGCTTCATCACCGAGGTGGGAGGCAAGACCTCGCATACCGCCATTGTGGCCCGCTCCCTGGAGATCCCGGCGGTGGTTGGCATCAAGGGCGTCCTGCAGCAACCCCTGCCCGGAACCATAATCATCGTGGACGGCACAAGGGGGGTGGTCATACTGGACCCCCTGCCCCAGACCCTGGAATCTTACCAGCGGGAGCTAAAGGAATACCAGAAGCATATCACCGACCTGAAAAGACTGCGGAAAAGCAAGCCGGTAACCCTGGACGGTCGCCAGATCGAGCTGTCGGCCAATATCGAGCTGCCGGAGGAGATCCCCTCGGTAAAATCACACGGGGCCAAGGGCATCGGGCTTTTCAGGACAGAATACCTTTTCCTGACATCCTCCCAGCTGCCCGATGAGGAGCAGCAGTTCAATATCTACAAACAGGTAGCCGAGAAAATTGCCCCAGATCCGGTGATAATACGCACTTTCGACTTGGGCGGTGACAAGATCAACGGCCACGGCTTCTCGCCTGAGGCCAACCCTTTCCTGGGTTGGCGGGCCATCAGGTTCTGCTTAGACCGGCCGGAGATCTTCCGGGCCCAGCTGAGGGCCATCCTAAGAGCCTCGGCCTTCGGCTCGGTCAAGATCATGCTTCCCATGATCTGCTGCCTGGAGGAGATAACCCAGACCAAGGTCATTCTGGATTCCATCCGCCGGGAGCTGGACCAAATGAAGATCGCCTATGACCGCAACTGCCAGATGGGAATCATGATCGAGACTCCGGCGGCGGCCCTGACCAGCGACACCCTAGCCAAGGAGGTGGATTTCTTCAGCATCGGGTCCAACGATCTTACCCAGTATACCCTGGCGGTGGACCGGGTCAACGAGAAAGTGGCCAAATTGTACGATCCCTTCAATCCCGCGGTGCTTAAACTGATCAAACAAACCATAGATTCCGGGCATCAATCCGGCATCTGGGTGGGTTTGTGCGGAGAGATGTGCGCCGATCCCCTGGCGGTGCCGCTGCTGCTGGGGTTGGGCCTGGACGAGTTCAGCATGAACGCGGTCTCGGTTCCCGAGGTCAAACGGATGATCCTCAAACTCAGGATGGAGGATTGCCGGAAAGTGGCCGAAGAGGCGATGCAGGCAAAAAGCGCGATAGAGGCCAGGACCATACTTTCAAGATTTGTTCTGAATATCTTTCCGGACCTGGCTCTGAGTTGTGCCCTGGAATGATCATGATATGAAAATGTGAATGGCCAACCTTAAACCCTAAAATATAATCAAAGAAGGAAAAATGGACGAGAAGAAAAAACTGCAATTGCTGGATCTGGTAGCCCAATACCAGACCATCAAGCCGGAGATTGATGAGGCCATCTCCAAGGTGGTCTCCACTGGCGGGTTCATACTGGGCAAGACCGTGGAGGAGTTCGAAAAATCGGTGGCTGGCTTCGTGGGAGTAAAATACGGCATTGGGGTAAACTCTGGCACCGACGCCCTGTACCTGGCTCTCAAGGCCGCCGGGGTCAAGGAGGGGGACGAGGTGATCACCACCCCGTTCACCTTTATCGCTACCGCCGAGGTGATCTGCTGGATCCCCGCCAAGCCGGTGTTCGTGGACATCTGCCCCGACACTCTTAACATCGATCCGGCCAAGCTGGAGAAAGCCATTACCCCCAGGACCAAGGCCATCATCCCGGTCCACCTTTACGGGCAAGCAGCGGATATGAACCAGATCATGGAAATCGCCAAAAAGCACAAGCTGGCGGTGATAGAGGACTGCGCCCAGAGCCTGGGGGCCAAATATCACGGCCAGCAGACCGGTAGCATCGGCCACATCGCGGGCCTGAGTTTTTTCCCCAGCAAGAATTTGGGAGCCTACGGCGACGGCGGCATGGTGCTGACCAATGACGAGGAGATGATGAAGATGGTAAAAATACTGCGCCAGCACGGGCAGGACAAGAAATACCACCATCTCAAAATAGGAGTCAATTCCCGGTTAGACGCCCTGCAGGCCGCGGTGCTGTCGGTCAAGCTAAAGCACCTGGAAAAATGGAACCAGGCCCGGCAGGAGAAGGGCGAATACTATAACCAGCGCTTTGCCGGGATCGGCGATATAAAAATTCCCCAGGTGCGTTCCTACAATGAGGCCATTTATCACCAATATACCCTGAGGACCGCCAAGCGTGATTCCATGGTGGAGTTCCTGGGACAGAATGGGGTGCCAGTTGCTGTTCATTACCCCATACCCCTGCACATGCAGCCGGCCTTTGAATTTTTGGGCCACAAGAAGGGCAGCTTCCCCGTGGCTGAAGAGGCCGCTAGCCAGGTGTTCTCCCTGCCGATATATCCTGAGATTACCAGGGAACAGCAGGATCAGGTGGTGGATGCCATCGCCAAGTTCTATAAATAAAAAACAAGACCCAGCCCGTAAGGGCTGGGTCTTTATGTAAATTTAAAATGCGACTGTAAACCTTCCGACCTCATCACTTCGTATGTTATTTGGTTTGCGGTACTCAGTGCAGACTCTTCCCTCTCCTAATGCTTTAGGAGAGGGGTAGGGGAGAGGTGTTATAAGAGGAAGCGGAGGAATCCTTTTAACGGGACAAAACAGAAGCCTTCAACTGGCCGCAAGCGGCGTTGATATCTTGCCCCTTGCTGATCCTGACGGTCACCGTCACACCCAGCTGGTGCAATCTTTCAAAGAATGCCTGCTGGACTTGGGGCGACGAGGGTTTGAGGACACTTTCCCTGCCTCCCGGGTTATAGGGAATCAGATTGACCTTGGCGGGAATATTTTTCAGCAGCTTCGCCAGCCGGTCGGCATCGTCCAAACTATCGTTTATACCGGCCAGCAGGATGTATTCAAAGAATACCAGCTTGCCTTTCCGGTTGCTGAAATCTCTGGCGGCGGTCAGCAGCTCTTTCAAAGGATATTTTTTATTTACCGGCATTATTTTGCTGCGGCCGGCATCAGTAGAAGCGCTTAAGGATATGGCCAGCTTGAACTGCTCCGGCTCTTCCATCAGCCGTAAGATGCCGGGCACTATACCCGAAGTGGAGATGGTGATATGTCGGGCGCCGATGTTGAACCCCTGGTGCGAATTGATCAGCCTGGCGGCCGAGAGAGTCGCATCGTAATTGAGCATCGGCTCGCCCATGCCCATGAACACGATATTGGTGATGCGATTTTTCCATCCGGTCATACTCTGCAGGTGGAACAGCTGGTCCGCTATCTCCCCGGCGGTCAGGTTGCGGACAAAGCCCATGGTTCCGGTGGCGCAGAAGCCGCAGTTCAGCTTGCAGCCCAGCTGGGTGGACAGGCAGGCGGTAAGCCGCTCCTTGCTGGGGATCAGCACGCTCTCGATCAACTGACCGTCGGCGGTCTCCAGCAGGATCTTCCGGCTGCCGTCCCGGGACCGGCGTTCGGTCTTCAAGCGAAATTCGTCGGGCCGGAAATATTTCTCCAGGTTATTACGCAGCTCCTTGGAGAGGTCGGTCATCTTGGAAAAATCCGAGACGCCGCGCTGATAGAACCAGGCCATGATCTGCCGGGCATGGAAAGCCCTGGCCCCCAGCGGGGCCAAAGTTTTCTTCATCTCTTCAAGATGTAATCCCTTAAGGGAGGGTAGTGAAATATTTTTCATTGTTCAATGATAATGGAGCTATGAACAAAAGTCAAGGACATAACGCTTTGTATCAGTGCCCGCAATGCGGGGCCGACATCAGCCTCTCGCCAAAACGCCGCCTGGGCAACTGCCCTTTTTGCGGCTCGCGGCTGCATATGGAGCCAGGGGAAGTTGAGAGCCGCTGGATGCTTCGCCCGGCCCTGATGCGCTCCGAATGCCACCGGATACTTTCGGCCTGGGTGTGGGAGAACTATCAGGGAACGGCAACAGGACTTGAGATCAGCCAAAGCCTGTGGGTTCCCTGGCTGAGGAAAGAGCAGAGAAAGAACGGCGAGATTACCGGGCACAGCTATGAGTTGGCGGTAAAACCAAAGCATCCGCATATCACCAATGTGAAAATCCCGCCGGGCGAATATGTCCGGTTCGACCGGGATAAGACCGCCGGTTTCGTTCTGCCTGAGATTCCGGATGAGGATCTGAAGCCGGGAGATGCCGTCATCTACGTTCCGTTTCATGTCGCCAGCTTCAGCTATGGCGGAGAGCGAAAAAGCGCGGTAATAGAGGCCTCCACCGGAAGCATGGCAGGGTACCAGCCCGATAAGAGGATCAAAATATCCCTTCAGTGGGGAAGCCTGGCTATAGCAGGCATTATTTTTCTGCTCGAAGGCGTGCTGATCAAGCCGGTAATAGCCAAGGCCATCGTGCTGGGCCTGAGCTTCGTCATATTGGAGATTATCGTCAGTCTGGTATGGGAGGGTTGGGGATGGAAAAAATAACCGCTTTATTGTGCCCGGCATGCGGCTCCGGCTTGAAGGCGGAGTCCGGAAGTATTCTGGCCCAATGCCGTTCCTGCCGGGCCTCAGTAGCCTTGGGTTCGCAGTTGGGCTTCTACCGTTACTATGTGGAGCCCGGGATCAAGCGTAATGCCGCCATATCCCTGGCCGGACAGGCCACAAAGCTTTCCTTCGAGCCCATTGCCGCCCAACTGATGTTCGTTCCCGCCTGGCATGTGGAGGCCGAGGCTTTTGGTTTCATCGGCGGCCAGCGGCCGATAGTGGAGAGGGTCCTGAAGATCCCTATCTCCGATGCCAGGGGAAACAATGCCTACGAAAAGGAGATCAAGCAGAAGTCCGGCGGCGAGGTGGTAAAAAAGAGCTTGTGGATCAAGAAGGATTACCGGATGCTGGGCCTCAAATGGAACGAACTGGGAGGCAGCGATATCAGGGATACTGCGCCCGGAATGGAATTGATGCCGGAGGACGATGTCGAATTGTCCAAGCTGGGTCTGGTGCTGGAGCCGGATGCGGTAGCCGAGCCGGAGATGATAGCGGAATCCGCCAAATTTTTCAAAGGGCAGATGCTGTATCCCTACGGAAGCTACCAGGGGCTGACCAGCCATATCTCCCTGCTCAAGCAGAACCGGAGGCTGATCTATTACCCGGTGTGGCGGGTGCTGGGCTTTACCAAGAAGGGCCGGTTCAAATGCCTGGTGGACGGTGTCAACGGAACGCAGATATATGTTAAACAATACAGCAAGGCTAAAATCGTCCCTCCCACCAAACACCTGATCGCCACCTTGGCTGTGGCGCTGGCCCTGGGAATGATATTGTCGCCTCAAAAGGTCTTCATGCAGGGATGGCTGTCCTTGGTGGCGCCGTTCTTCCTGCTGGGCTTTCTGGCCGGCGGCGCCGCGCTGAATCGCCTGATACTGGATCGGCTGGCCGAGAAGGCCGCCAGGTTTATCTGGAAGGTGTGATTTAACCCCACCCAAAGCCCTCCCCTCGAGGGGAGGGCCGTGGAGAATAAAATGATCCGCAATCAACGGTATACTCAAATAAAGCTAGCCGTTGCTAAAAAATTGCGTCTAGAAATGACACCTGCTGAAACATATTTTTGGAAAGCTGTAAAGGGTAATAAACTAAATGGACTGCATTTCAGGAGACAACAGGTCGTTAACGGGTTCATTGCGGATTTTTACTGTGATAAACTGAAATTGGTGGTGGAAATAGATGGAGGTGTGCATGAGAAACAGAAAGACTATGATGCCGAAAGAGATCGTATAATTGAAACCCTCAATATAAAAGTTTTACGTTTTACAAACCAAGAGGTGTTAAAAGATATTAAAAGAGGGGTCTTGTATAGAAGATTTTTTAGAAATCAGTTGAAAATGAGGTTAGAAAGCACCTGTTTGAGGTCCTGATTTCTATGATTAAAACGGAATTCTGATTCCTTGAGATAGAGATAAAACATCTGCCTGGGGATGCCATTATGTTTTCTCATTTTCCTCTTGACAAAGGACCAAAATGATTCGATTCCGTTAATGTGATTGTGATCCCGGGCAAATTCTTTAGAGTGATTTATGCGGTGGTGTTTGTAGCCAGAGAATACTAAGCTATCATAACTGCGCCACTGATCAGTATAAATATTGGACTTTGACTTGTTCACTAAACCCTTGATAATAGGCATAATTGCATTACGAGACACATTGGGTATTATTCTGGTATAAACCACACCTCCTCGCTTGAGTATGCCTATTACCGGTATCTTGGTCTCTGTGCTACGGCCACGCTTATCACCACGATGACGGGATCCAAAATATGACTCGTCAATCTCTATGCTGCCGGTTAATTTCTTCAGGTTTTGTTCCTGGTATTCTGCAATCCGGTCCCGAAATATTCTATAAAACCGGTCTATGGTATGCCGGTTTAGTTTTAAAGTCTTAGCTGTCTGGGTGGCAGTTAATTCATCGCAAAAACAGCCCAAAATCTTTTTTATCGTGTAATCGCTTATTTTGCTATATTTCATAGGCCTTTCCAGGATTATACCATAAATTTCCTAGACAAGACCCTAAAAGAGTTTTGGAAAAAATATTGGAGATATAACCTACCCGCAATCCCCTTCCCTCGAGGGAAGGGGTAACGGGATGGGTTAAAATTATGAAACTCACTTCTTTAAAATGCCCCCACTGCGGGGCCAAGCTGAAGATAGCCGGGAACACTGTGCTGGCGGCCTGCCAACACTGCGGCAATGCCGCCGAATTCACCGGGGATTCGGCCGTCAGGCTGGAACAGGCCATAATTAAGGCCGAAGGTCCACCGGGTATTCTCCTGCCGTTTTGGCTGATATCATATAAGGCCAAAATATCCAGCCTGGTTGCCCATTCGCCCCAAAGTCCCTTTCGGCAGAATGGCACGGAAGCGTTTTACCGGCCAAAGAATACCAAGCCAGAGGACCTGGAGATCCCATCCAGGATGCTGGTAGCGGCCTTCAGGGGCAACAATTTTATCAATTACACTGCTGACTTGAGCCAGGCGCTGAGCCTGAAGCTGGATCGGGATCTGCCAGAGAAGGATGTGGAGAAATCCATGGATTACGGCCGGTGCTATTACGGCCATCTGGACGCCCAGGGCATGGTGGAGGTTCTGCTTAGGGTGTTGGCCAACAAAAAAAGCCGCGATATCCTGGATATGGATTTCGATATCAAATGGGGGGAAAGAAAGATCCTTTGGTGGCCGTTCAAGAAGGACGGGGATTGCTGGAGGGATATGATCTACCAGCAGAGGCTGCTGCAAAGCGCTCTGGAGAAATGATCCCTTTTTAATGTATTATAACCTTGCCCTGGTAATTTATTTATAATAAATAAAAGAGAGTGATTGCCAATATGTATTATAAAGTATATATTGATAAACGCCCAATTAAAGTTGCTTTTATGATAGATTTGGGCAATATTGATGACAAACAGTTTAATGATATATGTTGTTACAACATTGGGAAATGGGGCGGGCGATATAACCCCTTTGTAATCTTTAGTGAGAATATTATTGATAACGAATATTGGAATTTATTATTAAGTTTTGATCCGGATGTTATAAAATCTGTAATTAAGCTAGATGATATTTTATTGCGAAAAATAAATGACGCATTGTCTCCGTTCGGTATTGAAGACAAACTATTTAAAAACCATGTAATGTATATAAATGAAAAACCAGCTAGCATCAATGTCGTTAAAGAAAATTTTAATAAAATATCTTATTGGTCTCCATTAGGTAGTTCAAAATTAATAAATTTCATTATTGATTATAGCTCGAAGGATTTTGTTTTAAATAATTTTATAATACGAAATTATGGTGCGTATAATCATTCTGAAGGTTCTTTTAACATCAGTGAGGATAATTTAAAAACATATAAAATATCAAATAGAGATGATTTTAAAAAAGCTTTAGATGAAATAGTGAATATTCCTAATGTGATTTATCCAATCCAACTGTGTTCTTTGCCAAATTATTTTAAAGAAGTTGAAAAATATGATGCTAACCCTTTTACCATAGTTATTGGTAATACTATAGAAGATTATACTTATGCTTGGAATAATGCTTTATTTGTGCCAAAGCATGTTAGGCATAGATTTAATCAAGTTTGCATTCCGCAAGAATTAATTGATGATGAAAGCTTAAACCCTTCCTTAACAAAGTGGTTAAAAAAGACATATGAAGAACATAATAACCAGTTGCACCAAATAAAATTTACAAGTATAAGTTTAGACGATCAAATAATTGAGGAATATAGCAATAAAATATTTAAGGAAAAACACATAATTAAAACGATGAATAAATCTATATTTACCTGTCCCAAATTTTGGCAAAACGATCCCTTTTATAATCTTGAAAACAAAAAGCTTGAAATAAACAAAATTACTAAAGAATATAATGAAGAGTTTAAACTATCGGAAACATTCTTTATTGAAGAAACTAAGGGTTATGGTAATTGTATGGCAGATCTATATATTGAATATGATTTGAAAAGCGAAAATAATCACCAATTATTTTATAAATTGCCCAGGAAAAATATTTTAGCGGGAAAAATGTTTCGTGGTAAAGCGAGAATAACTGAGGACGGCGTGCCCTCGGTTGTTATAGATTTAAACGACCCTAGAGTAAATATAAATATTTTGAAATCAAATGAAATATTTGAATGTTTATTTCGGTGTGACTATAAGCCAGGGTGGAGTGAAGATTCCCGAGGGAGATTGATTAGCGAAGAAAAGTATTTTGTTAAAGAATCAAGTAATGGTAAATATTTAAATGGAATGATTGGTCTGTTTGGAGGATTAGATAATACATATAATGTATTCAAGGAAAAATACTGGCGTAAAGTTTTCGATTTTATTATATGTAAAGATGTTAATAGATATGACAAAAGAGTTGAGACCCTAAAAACAAGAATAAAAAAACGATTAACAAAACATCCACTTACAAATGGCAACATAGAAGAATGGATTGAACGAATATATGAATACTCAAAACAGATTATACCCTATGGACAAGAAATTCCATTTGTTAAGGGTTTTTTGCGCCTAGCAATAGAGGAGCTTGAAGAAATAAACAAGATGTTTCCAGAATATAAACTAACAATTGAGGTTGAATCGTTAAAAGATGAAATTGCTAAGCTAGTAACACGCAATATATTATTTATGGGAATAAATTCCCATTGCAAATATTGCAGCTATGCTAATTGGTATGATTGCGATAATATAAAACATGTTTTAAAATGCAACGGTTGTGGCAATATGTACACTATTGGGACAGATCAAAAATGGAGTTATCGTTTAAATACGTTGATTCAGGATTGTTATCTAGAACAAGGGCTACTGCCAGAAATACTTGTTTTGGGGCAAATAGCAAAGGATGCCAGAGTGTCATATATGTATTCGAATAGTTTGGATATATTTAATTATAAAACTGGTGAAAAAATAACTGATATAGATATAATTTGTATAAAAGATGGTAAATTTATAATTGGTGAAGTAAAAAATTCGATGGATAAGTTTTCACAGGGTGATTTTGATAAAATGAAAGAAATATCTAAAGCTATTAAACCAAACGTGGTTGTTTTTTCATCTTTAGATTTAAACCCAAACTCAAAAGTCCAAGATAAAATACGTAAATTGCAAGAAGAACTTATTACTGAAGGCATAGAAGTAAAATGGTTTTCTCTTGAAGAAGAAACATTTAAACCGTCGGATTTTTTCAGGAAGTATGTATGATGTAAATATAAAAACAAAAAAGCCCTGCAGGTTTCTGCAGGGCTTTAATTTTTATAGCAGTGATTAAAACGCGTCGTAATACGAAATCTTAACAGTCCGGCCCACTCTGGCCGGCTCCTGCCCCTCCGGCCCATTGCGCAGGATGTTCCTCAGGTCGAATTCCAGCATCAGCTTCTGGTTGAACAGCCAGCGCAGCCCCAGGTTCAGATAGCCGTAGCCCTCGCCGTACTGCTGATCCTCCAGGTTGTCGTTCAGCGCCAGGTCATACTCTGCGGCCAACCATAATTCCGGGTTCAGCGATTTCTCCAGCCCGCCGAAGAAATTTATTGAATTGTCGGGGTTGTCGTCATCCTCAATGCTGTAGTTGGCCCCGCCGTGAAAGGCCAGGGTTCCCATAAAGCGGTAGTTCTTGCTGGCCACAGCGTAGAAGCCGGGGGATTTGGTCAGATATCTGTTATTCAGGTACGGCCCGTTGCCCTGATTATTGAAGCCCAGGGCGATGCCCGGTCCGTAATAGCTTTCATCGAAGATCCGGTATTTAGCCATGAACCCGGGCTGGGGGTTCCATTCGGGATTGCCGTAGCCGATGATGTTATCCCCACCGTAAGCGAAGCCGAAGTTCAGGCGGTCGAACAGCCCGAAGTTGAAGCCCAACAGCAAGCCGCCCACCGGCTGCATCTTTAGATTAATGGAGTAGGTGGCCCGGGCCAGGGTCCCGGCGGTGGGGTAATCCACCATCTCTCCGAACTGCACGGCATGGGCCGCGCCGCCCAGCAGGGCCAAGGTCAAGGTTATAATGAAAAGCCTCTTCATATTATCTCCCAAATATCATTTCAGTAATTATATATATTTGACGGCCGTTTTGCAAGATAAATAAATGCCTTAAACAATCTTAACAGTAAAGACCCAATCTCCTCGGTTCTCTGTTGGGCCAAGACACCCCTCTGTTTCTCCCCTTGTTAGGGGAGATGTGGGTCATGGAGAAAGATTAAAAGAAAAACTCTGTGCGCTCTGTGCCTCAGTGGTAAAAAGGGTCCGTAGCCTATTGGTACCTTCCTCCCGGGCCGTTCTTCCGATAGTTGCTCTGCTTGCGGGGCGGGGCCGGCTGCCATTTGCCGCAGAAGCGATAAAAAGGCCCGCCCAGGAACTGGTTCAGCTCGGCCAGCAGTTCCTGCTCCGGCATCACCTTCAATTTCTGGGAGCGTATCCTTACCGGCTGGGATTCACCGTTTTTAACCACAAAGGTTACCGAGCAGACTCCGGGGTAGCGCTGCAGGATCCCGGTCAGCTGGCGGGTGAACTCATCGTCCATCTTGGTCTGTTCCAGGTGTATCTCCAACTGTTCCACCAGCCCCTTGCGGCATTCCGGCAGGGCGTAAAAGTCCGAGGCCACGATCTTGGGGGCCTCATCCTCCTTGGTGGACACCGTTCCGGCCACCAGCACCACGCCGTCGCTGTTTATCAGGCTGCGCTTGGTCTCGTACAGATCGGAGAACACCACCACCTCGGTGAATCCGGTCAGGTCCTCCAGCGAGACGAAGGCCATCGGCTTGCCGTTCTTCTGGGTGATGGATTTAACCGAGGATATCAACCCGGCCACGATCACCGCCTGATAATCGTCCAAGCCGGTCAATTGGTCCAAATTATGGCTGGCGAAGCATTTGATGTCGGCGGCGTATTTCTCCAGGGGGTGCCCGGAGAGGTAAAACCCCAGGGCCTCCTTTTCGAAGGCCAGGAACTGCTTGTGGCTCACCTTGACCGGGTTTTTTTTTGCTGGATCCCGGGCGGTCCCGGGCGCCGGTTCGGCGGAGTCGAAGAAGGAGGTCTGGCCCATCTCCCGTTCGTGGCGGATCTGGGCGGCCGATTCCATGGTGAGGTCCAGGTCGTGCAGCATTCCCTCGCGGTCGGGCTGGATGGCATCGAAGCAGCCGGATTTTATCAAGCTTTCCAACACTTTGCGGTTGACCACCCGGGCGTCGATGTTCTCCAGCATCTGCTTCAGGGAATCGAAGCTTTTTAGCTCCCGGCGGGCCCCGATGATGGAATCGATGGTGTTTCGGCCCACGTTTTTGACCGCGCCCAGGCCGAAGCGTATGGCCTGGCCCTCAGGCTGGTATTGGTGCTGGCTGGTGTTGATGTCCGGGGGAAGCATGACGATGCCGGTCTCCCGGCAGTTGGCCAGGAAGGAGATGGTCTTGTTGGTGTCGCCCATCACGCTGGTAAGCACGGCCGACATATATTCCAGCGGATGGTGGGCCTTGAGATAGGCCGTCTGGTAGGCCAGCACCGCGTATCCGGCGGCATGGGATTTGTTGAATCCATATCCGGCGAACTTGGCCAGCAGATCGAATATCTTCTCGGCCTTGTTCTTGGGGATCTTATTGATTTCGTTACAGCCTTTGATGAAGGCCGGGCGTTGTTTCTCGATATCCTCCCGCCTTTTTTTGCCGATGGATTTCAGCATCAGATATCCGGCACCCAGCGAATAACCGGCCAGGGCCTGCACTGCCTGCATCACCTGTTCCTGGTAGATCAGGATGCCGTAGGTGTTCTTGCAGATGGGCTCCAGCAACGGATGCTCGTATTCTATCTTCTGCTGGCCGTTTTTGCGGGCCAGAAAATCCGGGATCAGATCCATGGGGCCCGGCCGGTACAGGGAGATCACCGCGATGATGTCGTCCAGGGAGGAGGTCTGAAGCTTGACCGTCAGGTCGCGCATTCCGGCCGATTCCAGTTGGAATATCCCGGTGGTGTTACCCTTCTTCAGCAGGGCGAAGGTCTGCTCGTCGTTGTAGGGGATGGCGTCTATGTTCACATTGACGCCCCGCTCCCGGAGCATCCGGATGGTGTCGTCGATCACCGTCAGGTTGCGCAAACCCAAAAAGTCCATCTTCAGCAGCCCGCATTTTTCCAGCCAGCCCATCTCGTACTGGGTGGACACATCGCCTTTGCTGCTTTTATACAGGGGCAGGTAATCGGTCAGTTTTCCGGGCGTGATCACCACTCCGGCGGCATGGGTGCCGACGTTGCGGATCCGACCCTCCACCGCCTGGGCGATCTCGATCACCTCCTGGAAGCGGGGGTCGGATCTTACCAGCTTGTCCAATTCGGGAACGTGCTTGATGGCCTCGGCGATGGTGTTGCCGAAAGGTATCAGCTTGGCGATCTTATCGGCCTCGCTGTAGCTCAAGCTGTAGACCCGTGCCACATCCCGCACCGCTGCTTTGGCCTGCATGGTGCCGAAGGTGATGATCTGGGCCACGCTGTCCGATCCGTATTTCTGGTTGACGTATTCTATCACTTTGCCGCGCTGGGTGTCGCCGAAATCGATGTCTATATCCGGCATGCTGACCCGCTCCGGGTTCAAAAATCGCTCGAACAGCAGGTTGAATTTCAGCGGCTCCACGTCGGTGATGCCCAGGCAGTACAGCACCAGGCTGCCCACCGCCGAGCCACGGCCCGGACCCACCGGCACCTGGTTGGCCCTGGCAAAATCAATGAAATCCTTGACCACCAGGAAATAGCCGGGGAAATTCATCTTCTCGATGATCTCCAGCTCCTTGTTCAGCCGCTCCCTGATCCCGGAGGTAACCGTCTGATATCTTTTGTTGAGACCGGTCTCGGCCAGGTATCTTAAATAGACGGCCTGGCTGTCGAATTCCTGGGGAACGGCGTAGGAGGGGATATTCAGTTTGCCGGAACCCAGATCAGACAGCAGCAGATTGCAGCGCTCGGCCACCGCCATGGTGTTATCAATGGCCTGGGGGAATTCCTCGAACAGCCGGGCCATCTCGGCCGGGGATTTGAAGTAGAAGTTGTCGTTGGAAAATTTCATCCGGTCGGGGTCGGTGATGGTCCGGCCGGTCTGGATGCACAGCAAGGCGTCGTGGGCCTTGGCATCTTTGGCTTCCAGATAGTGGACGTCGTTGGTGGCCACCAGCGGGATGTCCAGCTCTTTGGATATGGCGGCGATCTCGGGGATGACCTGAAGTTCCTCGGGCAGGCCGTGGTTCTGGATCTCCAGAAAAAAATCCGGCCCGAACAATTCCCGGTAGAAGGAGGCGGCCTCCCGGGCTTTTTTTGGGTTGCCTTTCAGGATGGCCTGGGCGACCTCGCCCTGAATGCAGGAGGAAAGGGCCAGCAGGCCCTCGGAGTGCTGGGCCAGAAATTCTTTGTCGATGCGCGGTTTGTAGTAGAATCCATCCAGGAATCCGGCCGAGGAAAGCTTCATCAGGTTGTGGTAACCGATCTCGTTACGGGCCAGCAGTATCAAATGAAAGGCGGTCTCCCCGGCGGCATCGGCCGAACGGTCCAACCGGCTGCCGGGAGCCATGTACATCTCGCTGCCGATGATGGGTTTGATCCCGGCCGAACGGGCGGCGGTATAAAAATCCAGCGCCCCGAACATATTGCCGTGATCGGTGATGGCCAGCGAGGCCATTTTATGCTCGGCAGCCTTTTCCACCAGTTTTTTAACGGGGATCAGGCCGTCCAGGACGCTGTATTCGGTATGAAGATGAAGATGGGTGAATCGGGAGTGAGGCATGACGATTTTGATTTTAGATTACAGATGACAGGTTATGGGGATGCGGGATAAAGTTTGCCAAAAATGACCAGCAAAGATTATTCCTGCAGGTCGGAAAGTTTTTTAGGAACGCTGTTGCCGGTGAGGGGAAGGTCCAAGGGGTTGGCGCAGTATTTTTCCTTGCAGCGGCTGCATAAGATGAAAGTGAACTCGCGGTGCACCTCTTCCTCCAGCAGCGATTCCGGCACCCCGGCGGTCTGCTCGTTTATCCGGGCGATGAAATCTTTGATGCTGGTGCCGTCGGCCTCCTCGAGCACACCGTCGAACCCCTGCAGCAGGGAGATGTTCAGACGGTAATATATACTGCCCTGGGGCAGGGATCTTCGGCATTTTTCACAGCGTCGCATAATATTTTCTCCTCCACTGTTAGGATATCACTTAATGGTTAGAATTTCAATAGTAAAGTGTTTCACAATTCAATTGACAAATCATATAAATGCAATTAAACTTAACAATGCCACTTCGGGGGTTGAGAATCCAGCAAATTTGCCACCAAGGCACAAAGACACAAAAAATATTTAAACCAATGCCTAAAAAATTATTCACATCATTATTATTCTCCCTGGCGGTGATAATATCATTCTTCTCGCAGCTTTCTGCCGCCAGCATCTTCATTCCCATGGACCTAAGCCAGGCGGACCACCTGCGGGCCTACGGGGTGGTGTACCGTTGCCTGAAGAATGGAATCAAAGTGGAGTGGCTGCTCAATTATCGGGGTGGTTCGTTCCTGACCTCCGAGAACCAGACGACGGCCGAGCTGTGCAAAATCTCCGGGGTCAGCTACAGCATTATCTCCGACAATCAAACCTCGGAGCTCTACCGCCAGATTGAATCCGGGAACATGGAACGGATTGAATTGGAGAAGGCTCCCAAACTGGCGGTCTATGTTCCGCTGACCCACGATCCCTGGGACGATGCCGTCCGCCTGGCGCTGGACTATGCCCAGGTGCCCTATACCACTCTGTGGGACGAGGAGGTTCTGTCGGGGGCGCTGGCTCAGTACGACTGGCTGCACCTGCACCACGAGGATTTTACCGGACAGTATGGCAAGTTCTATTCCAACTACCGTAACACCGACTGGTACCAGAACGATGTTCGGGCCAATACCCGGCTGGCCGGAAAACTGGGCTATAAAAAAGTCTCGCAGATGAAATTGGCAGTGGCCGATAAGCTGCGGCAATACCTGTTCGACGGGGGCTTCCTGTTCGCCATGTGCTCGGCGCCAACTACCCTGGACATTGCCCTGTCGGCCGCCGGCACCGACATCGTACCTAAAGAGTTCGACGGCGACCCGGCCGATCCGGCCTACCAGGCCAAGCTGGACTTTACGCAGACCCTGGCCTTTACCGATTTCAATGTGATAACAAATCCCCTGGTGTACGAACATTCCGACATAGATGTTGGCACCGACGCCCTGGCCCGGGGGAAGGATACCTATTTCACCATGTTCGATTTTTCGGCCAAATACGACCCGGTATCCTGCATGCTGGTGCAGAATCATGTGGCGCTGGTCAGTGAATTTTTGGGACAGGATACCGGCTTCCGCCGGGACAAAATAAAAAAGGGGATAGTGCTGCTGGCCGAGGTGGTCGGCAGCGACGAGGTAAAATACCTGCACGGAATATACGGCAAGGGGAGCTTTGCCTATTTTGGAGGGCACGATCCCGAAGATTTCCAGCATTTCGTGGGTGATCCCAAGACCGATCTGAGGATGTACCGCAACTCGCCGGGATATAGGCTTATTCTCAACAATATATTATTCCCGGCGGCCAAGAAGAAGAAGTTGAAAACATAAATATCTATTGGCAAAAGAGATTAATATTTTGTAATTCGACGGAATGCAAAATTTGAACGCATAGTTTTGTATTGACTAAATAAATATTTTTGGTTATAATTACAAACTCTTAAGGAACCCGAAGGGCCACCGTAGCTCAGTTGGTAGAGCAGCGGTTTTGTAAACCGCTGGTCGGGGGTTCAAGTCCCTTCGGTGGCTCCATGTTACAGGTGAATTTAATTAACGGTAATCGAGTTGGCCGGCGTCTCGATATGCTTTTATGCGACTCGACGACCGGCCAGTAAATATAATAAAGTGGTGAGGTTCCCGAGTGGCCAAAGGGAACAGACTGTAAATCTGTCGGCGAAGCCTTCGGAGGTTCGAATCCTCCCCTCACCACCACTTTTATAAGGAAGAGAACCTCAAATTAGGTTCTCCGCCTGATGCCAGGCTTCAAAGTAGGGCAGCGGCGGATCCGCCGCATACTAATGCTTATATAATTTCATAGGCGGAGAATCCTCCCCTCACCACCACTTTTAGACCCCTCCCGGCCCTCCCCTTGATCAAGGGGAGGAATTAAGGCGGGGTCAAAATATCGGTGGATAAGCGATACGAGCGGGTGTAGCACAACGGTTAGTGCTCCTGCCTTCCAAGCAGGATACGACGGTTCGATTCCGTTCACCCGCTCCATTTATTTGTATAAATGATGCTTGAAGGGCACGAGCGGGTGTAGTCCGCTTGAGGCGGATTAGTGCTCCTGACGTAATTGACGGTTCTCCGCCTGATGTTTAGCTTCAAAGTAGGGCGGCGGCGGATCCGCCGCATATCATGGCTATTGTGTTGGCTTAGGCGGAGATTCCAGCGCAAGGAAGAAATTGTAGTTCATTCGCTCCATTTTATTTCAATGATCTTGCGAAATATCTGTTTTGGGCAGGTAATCACCCCTGGCAGGGGAGGGAAGATATTTCGACAATCGGCAAAAAATATAGTTGACAAATCCTAAAAATTTGATATAATTACAATTCTTCGGAAAAAACAGACTCTGCCGCCCAAAGTAGTGGTGACTTGGGGGGATAGGGGTTTATTGTTCTTTTCTTTAATAACCAATGCCCGCCTAGCTCAGTCGGTAGAGCGCGTCCTTGGTAAGGACGAGGTCACCAGTTCAATTCTGGTGGTGGGCTCCATTTGAAACATGAATTCTTAAAGAATAAATCCTTTTATAAGGAGAAGCGCCATGGCCAAAGCAAAATTCGAGCGAACCAAGCCGCACGTAAATATCGGGACGATCGGTCACGTTGATCACGGCAAGACGACGTTGACCAGCGCCATCACCAAGTACCTGGCGGAGAAGGGCCTG